>SAMEA104404097__coassemble_11257_pt1 | contig 3548 bp, 3 predicted proteins | sample SAMEA104404097__metabat2_high_PE_014 | metagenome-assembled genome bin SAMEA104404097 (sample SAMEA104404097) | Balaenoptera acutorostrata | reverse complement strand
TAAGGCTTATGTAAAGTTTTCATTTATGTAAAGAAATGTGGACTTAACCCTTATTTATAAGGACTTAAGCTTAAATTTCTTTACATAAATTTATTAATGTTTGTTATAACTTTTTAACCACTCTTTTAAATTTAAATTATTGTCCCACTTAGCTTCTTCTTGTGGTAAGATTTCCTTGCTAGCTGCCTCAATAGCTTTTCTTTTCATATCAGCATCAGTTCTAGCATATATTTCTGTTGTTGTTATACTCGAGTGTCCAAGCAAATCTCTAATATACATCAAATCAACCCCAGAAGTTATCATTTCCATAGCAGTGGTATGTCTTATTTTATGTGCTGTTAAATCTCTTGGAACAAGTGTTGCATCTATGCATCTTGCTTTGTCGCTGTATTTTTTTATTATATAGTTTATCCCTTGCCTAGTAAATTTAGTATGCATGTGATTTTTAAAAAGATACTCGTCATACTGTACTTCGTCGTTATAATTCATTACCGTTAAGTACTTTTCGATAAATGGTAGAGTTTTTTTAATAAGTGGAACATATCTGCTTTTATTTCCTTTACCATGCACTAGAACGGTACACGGTTCTGTTAAAGAAATATCCTTTACTTTTATATTAACCAGTTCAGAAACTCTAATTCCTGTAGTATATAAAATAAGTAAAATCATGTAATCTCGTAATCCATTTTTACTATTTAAGTCTATTTGATTAATTAATAATCTAACACCATCCGTTTTCATATAAGAGATTTCTTTATGAATCGTTTTCTTAAAAGGTATCCCAAGGATATGTTGGTATTCTTCCATGTAATCGGGAAACTCATATTTTAAATAATGCACAAAACCTTTTAGTGCTGACAAACGGTAATTACAAGTTGTAGCGCTATTTTTGCGTTCTATTTCAAGCCAGTGTAAAAAATCTACGATAGATTTCTTTGTAAAATCTTTAACAGCTATTTTTTCGGGTTTAAGAGAATAACGGTTTTCCATATATTCAAGATATAGTATGAATGCATGTCTATATGAATCTATAGTTTGTGGAGAACAACCTCTTTCATTTAGCAGATAAAATGTGAGATATTTACTTAAATATATTGCAAAATCAGTTGTTTTCATTTCAATCACCTTCTTCAAATTTAACATTTCCAAATACAAGATTTGCTTTATCTGCTAATTTATCATTAATGTACGGAAAAAGTTGCATTGTGAGTCTTATATATTTTTCAGTAGCAAATATTGTTTTGTGGCCAAGGTATGTTGAGAGGATAGGTAAAGCCACATACATATCAAGTCCTGAATCCACCATTTGTTTAAACGAGTAGATGGCCATATGATGTCTCCAGTCATGTAATCGTGGTCCCTTTCTATCTCCAAGAAAAGGTATTCCCGCTTTTAATAGAAATTCTCTATGTCTTTCATAAATTGTCTTTTTATCTATTCGTCCGCCATTAGCATTCGTAAAAATATAATCATTGTCATTTAATAAGTAAAAACATTTATTCGCAAATTCATTTATAAGATGCAAAAGATCCGCTCCTAGAACAATATATCGCTGCTTATCATTTTTAGTCTCATTTAATAAAATTATGCCCTTATCGAGATCAACATCTTTTTTTCTTATTCCAAGGGTTTCATTTATACGTGTACCACAGCAATAAAGTATTCTAAATATGACAGGATATTGGATAGCATCTTTATGATTTTTATTAGATGAATAGGAATCTACAGCAAGAAAATATTTATATGTGTCCGTTTCGCTGTAAATATACGGTTGAAAGTTCGTTTCTTTATATTTCACATCTCTAATGACATAAACATCATATCCATTTAAAAATAAATATTGTAAAAACTGTTTACTAGTGTTGATCCTCCTATAATGAGTTGAATTAGATTCATTATTCTTCTTTTCGAGCCACAAAGATGCATGATAAGTAGTAAATACAGGCTCTTGTAAATGTTGCTCTACACAAAATTTATCGAATCCAACAAGGCTTTTTCGACAGTTTTCTCCGTTATAACCAGCAGAGATTTTATATTGGATGTAGCTTTCTATTTCAGTAGAAAATATCGAACCAAATTTATAACGATCCATGTTGCACCTCCTTCCTATATATTTCAGAACGGAGTATTGGCATTGGAAGTGCACATTGTTTTAATTTTTCATAGTCAATAGAGAGATATACACTTGTAGTTTCTGTTCTTTGGTGCCCTAAAACAGTACTTATTATTGGCAATGAGATATTCTTTTTGAGCATATTTGTAGCTAAACTATGGCGCATTGCATGAGGTCCATGTTTTTTGCTTTGCCAGTTATTGATATTTGCTCTTTTCATATATTTTGTCACAATTGAATGAATTGTAGGAGAAGAAAGTGGTTTTCCCTTATTGGCATTTTCTAAGGATACTATTATTTCAGGCACATCTGTTTCAGGCCTAGAGTGTTCCAAATAATCTATAATTGCGTTTCCGACAGTGGATAGTAATGGATATATTACAGGCGTATCTGTTTTATGTTGGTTGAAAGAAATAACATTATTGTCCCAATCAATGTTATTAAAAGAAAATTTAGTGATATCTTTTGCACGCCATCCGTATTCTGTTGCCAATAGAAGTATTAAATAATCTCTTTTCCCAATGGCTGAAGCTCTTTCTACTGATGAGATAAGATTTCTTATCTCATACTCTTCATATGTTGTTGGAAGTTTATTATTCTTCTTATAATTATCAGGCAAAATAAAATTTGACAAATCCTTCTTTGATTTTCCTTGTTCATAAACGTATTTGAGAAAAATAGATATGGTTCTTGATGCATTGTGACGTGAAGCCAAAGTATAATTCATTGAATTAAAAAATTCTTGAATATACTTAGCAGAAATATCATCAATTTCTAAACATTTTGCAGTTATATAATTGCAGAAGTTATATAAATACAGTCTTTTATTTTCAATTGTACTTTTAGCAAGTGTAAGTTCGCACTTACAGTATTCTAGATATTCAGATGCAGCTGCCCCTATATCACCAGAAAAAATATATTCTACACGTGGGCATCGAAATTCAAAATCGCCATTTATCTGATATGAAATTAACATTCTTATAGCACGAAGCTTTTCTCTAAATAATGTCGGTGGTTTTTTAGGCATAAGGTGCGTTCCAAAAATTTCATCACAATATCGTATTCCAATTTCTTCATTAAATTCTGTAAGATTATGATCATTCATCCATTTCCGCAACAAGTCCCATTCTTTAATTATTCTGCTATAATATCTGGATTCATATTCCCTGTGTTGCAATTCCTCGTCACATATAGTGACAAGTTCTTCAAAATCTTTTATCATACGTATCATTACCTCCTTGTATTTTAGATATGTATGATAATGTCATGATTAAAAATTTATGTAAAGAAATTTGAGCTTAAGTCCTTATAAATAAGGGTTGAGTCCACATTTCTTTACATAAATGAAAACTTTACATAAGCCTTATTATGTAAAGATTAACATAATAAGGCGAAGATTGAGCGTTGGTTTAGAACTATGAAAGATCAATGGATG
>SAMEA104404097__coassemble_9162_pt1 | contig 4173 bp, 3 predicted proteins | sample SAMEA104404097__metabat2_high_PE_014 | metagenome-assembled genome bin SAMEA104404097 (sample SAMEA104404097) | Balaenoptera acutorostrata | reverse complement strand
AGGGTTCTTGATCTTATATCAATGGAAAAGAGCCATTGTTATAACCCATTTGTTTATCTTGAAAATGATAATGACGTACAAAAACTTGTTACTAACTTATTTAAAAGTACAACACCAAAGGGAAGTCAGAGCAATGATCCATTTTGGGATACAGCAGCATCAATGCTTTTAATGGCATTAGTATTCTACCTTCATTATGAAGCACCTGAAGAAGAACAAAACTTTGCAATGGTAATGGAGATGCTTAGAGCAGGTGCAATAGAAGATGAGGAAGATTCAAGTCCTTCTCCATTAGATAATTTGTTTGAAGACTTAAGAGATGCTAACCCAAGTCATATAGCACTTAAATATTATGACGGATATCATTCGGGATCAGCAAAGACACTTAAATCAATTCAGATTACACTGGCAGCACGTCTTGAAAAGTTTAATCTTGAAAGTCTTGCAGCATTAACTATGGTAGATGAATTAGATTTGCAGTCAATGGGGGAGAGAAAGGTTGCACTTTATGCGTTAATACCAGATAACGATTCAAGTTTTAACTTTCTTGTTTCGATTCTTTATACGCAGTTATTTCAGCAATTATTTTATTCAGCCGATCATGTACACGGAGGAAGTCTTCCGGTACCGGTTCATTTCCTGATGGACGAATTTGCCAATGTTTCACTTCCAGATGACTTTGATAAGATACTTTCAGTAATGCGTTCGAGAGGTGTATTTGTAAGCATTATTTTACAGAACATGGCACAGCTAAAAGCATTATTTGAAAAACAATGGGAGAGTATTGTTGGTAACTGTGATGAGTTTCTATATCTGGGCGGAAATGAGCAGAGCACACATAAATATGTTTCTGAAATGCTTGGAAAAGAAACTATAGATACAAATACCTATGGTAAGAGTTCAGGGCGAAGTGGAAGTTATTCTACAAACTATCAGATAAGTGGACGAGAGCTTTTAACACCTGACGAAGTAAGAATGTTAGATAACCAATATGCAATCCTGTTTATAAGAGGTGAACTTCCTGTTATGGATTTTAAATATGATATTTTAAAACATCCTAATGTGGCACTTACTACAGATGGAAAAGGTAAGCCATATAAACATGGTGAAGTAACAAATGAAACAGCAACAATTAAATTTTTGGATATTAATCCAATAGAAGTGGAGGAAACAACATATGAAGAAACAACATACGAACTTCTGTCCGATGAGGACTTTGAAGAATAATAAAAGAAAAGAGGAGAAAAAGAAAATGGATATTTTAAGAAAAAAAGAAAGAGCAGCAAAAAGAACAACACACAAGCTTGCAATGTCAAGCAGAATGAAAAAGGGATATGTAGCATATGCACTTGTATTAACAGCAACAGCACTTACTACTATTCCTGTATCAGCGGCAGATCCAATGACAGTTATTAATAACTTATCAACCTTTATCTTTGGACTTATTAGAGCAATTGGACTTATTCTTCTTGGATTTGGTATTGTTCAGGTAGGTCTGTCACTTAAGTCACATGATCCTAGTCAGAGAGCTAATGGGTTCCTTACTCTTGCAGGTGGTGTAATTATTACTTTTGCAAAAGAAATCTTAGACCTTATTACTGCCTAATTTCCATGAGGACATGCCTTTAAATAAGGTGTGTCCTTATTTTGACAAGGAGGTGACAGATTTATGAGTGATAACTGGGTAGTTCAGCATCTAGAAAATGCTCTTACAACCTGGAATGATAAACTGGCAGAAATATGGCTTCTTCTTACAACTTCACCTAAAGACTTTAAAGGCGGTGGAATATGGAATGTAATGGTAGATATAAATGGAGCGGTTCAGGCTATAGGACTTGCACTTCTTGTGTTGTTTTTTGTAGCTGGACTTGTTAAGACGTGTGGAAGTTTTACAGATGTAAAAAAGCCTGAACATGCTTTAAAGGCATTTATACGATTTGCGATTGCAAAGGGTGTTATAACCTATGGACTAGAACTTATGCTTGCATTATATGAAATTATTCAGGGAGTAGTTACAACAATTATGACCACAGCAGGATTTAGTACACCTAATCAGACTGTATTGCCACAAGAAATGGTAGAAACTATAGAGGATTGTGGATTTATGGAGAGTATACCTTTATGGGCAGTAACACTTATTGGCGGAATCTTTATAACGATATTGTCATTTATTCTTATTATGACAGTATATGGAAGGTTCTTTAAGTTATATATGTATACTGCTTTAGCTCCTGTTCCATTGTCAACATTTGCAGGAGAGCCATTCCAAAATGTTGGTAAAAGCTTTCTGAAAAGTTTCTGCGCTGTATTACTAGAAGGTGCAGTTATAGTTCTTGCCTGTATAATCTTTTCAATGTTTGCTTCAACGCCACCAGTGGTTGATCCAAATGCAGCAGCAGTAACACAGGTATGGACTTATATAGGAGAAATCGCATTTAATATGCTTGTTTTAGTTGGAACTGTTAAAATGTCAGATCATGTGGTTAGAGAAATGATGGGATTATAAAAGAAAATGCGATAAGCAGGAAAGGAGATTTATGGAAATAAAAATCAACAAAGAGATCAGAAACTATAAAGAATCAATGTTTTTTGGACTGTCACTTAGACAGTTCATTTTTTCTATGTTGGCTTGTGTAGTAGCTGTAATCTTATTTTTTGTGCTTAGACCATATTTAGGAATAGAAACATTGTCATGGGTTTGTATTTTAGGTGCAGCTCCGTTTGCAGTACTTGGATTTATAACATATAACGGTATGACAGCAGAACAGTTTGTTATTGCTTGGATAAAGTCAGAAATACTTATGCCAAAACAGTTAGTTTTTAGAGCAAACAATATCTATTATGAAATGTTCAAAGATATGGAAAAGGAAAAAGATATAAAAAGTAAAAAAAGAACTAAGACCAGAAAAAACAAGAAGGAAAGGAAGGCGATAGCAGGTGATTAAGACGTTATCTAATTTACTTAAAAGGGATAAAGAAAAGTATAAAGTCCCAAGAAGAGTTCAGGATGTACTGCCAGTCAGAACTATATATGAAGATGGAATATTTGTGTCCGGAAAGGATAAATATTCAAAAATCTTTAAATTCACAGATATAAATTATGCAGTAGCAAGTAAAGCAGATAAAGAGGAAATGTTCCTTGGATATTCAGAATTACTTAACTCATTTGATAGTGGAGCAACAACTAAGATTACTATCAATAATCGTAAACTTAATAAGGAAGATTTCAAAGAAACAATCCTTATGAAGATGCAAGGTGATGATCTTGATATTTATCGTAAAGAGTATAATGATATGTTACTTGAAAAGGCAACAGGAGCTAATTCTATTGTTCAGGAAAAATATATTACTGTATCTATTAATAAAAAGAATGTTGAAGACGCAAGAACATACTTTGCAAGAGTTGGAGCTGAACTTGTAGCACGTTTTAATAAACTTGGAAGCAAATGTACTGAGTTGACTGCCGATGAGAGACTTCGTATTATTCACGACTTTTTTAGAACAGGTGAAGAGAGTAATTATCATTTTGATATTAAAGAAGCAAGAAGGAAAGGGCACGATTTTAAAGATTATATCTGTCCTGATTCAATGGAATTTAAGAGTGATTACTTCAAAATAGGAGACAGATATGCAAGGGTGCTTTTTCTTCGTGATTATGCAGCCTTTATTAAAGATACTATGATATCTGAAATAACAGAATTAAATAGAAACCTTATGTTATCCATAGACGTTGTGCCTATACCTACGGATGAGGCTGTAAAAGAAGCAGAAACAAGACTACTTGGAGTTGAAACAAATATAACTAACTGGCAGAGAAGACAGAACGCAAACAATAACTTTTCAGCTAATGTTCCTTATGATATGGAGCAACAGCGAAATGAAATAAAAGAGTTCCTCGATGATCTTACAACAAGAGATCAAAGAATGATGTTCGCAGTTCTTACTATGGTTCATACAGCAGATACAAAAGAACAGCTTGACAATGATACGGATGCGATTAAAACAGTTGCTAGTAAACATTTATGCCAGTTTGGAACATTAAAATTTCAGCAGTTAGATGGTCTTCAAAGTGTAGTTCCTTTTGGAACAAGAAAAATAGATGCATTTAGAACACTTACAACAGAGTCACTTGCTGCACTTATGCCTTTTAGAGTTCAGGAAATTAACCAGGTA
>SAMEA104404097__coassemble_6496_pt1 | contig 5578 bp, 3 predicted proteins | sample SAMEA104404097__metabat2_high_PE_014 | metagenome-assembled genome bin SAMEA104404097 (sample SAMEA104404097) | Balaenoptera acutorostrata | reverse complement strand
AAGTATAAAAAATTTAATATTTTCTTGTAAGCTAAAAAATGTTGGAGAGAGTTGCGATATACTCTCTCCTTTTTCATTCTTAAGATACCTGGAAAGTTCTTCTGCGGTAGGAGAGCTTTCATGGCTTCTTAAGGGAGTCAAATTTTAAAAATAGAAAGGAGACTAAATAATGAAACGTTTTTTAGCAGTTTTATTATCTTCTGTCGTGTTCGCCACTTCACTACCGTTCGCAACTATGGCAGCACCGATGGAAGGAGAAGACTTGAGTCCTTCGGAATGTGTTTCTGAGAATATAACAAGAGTAGTGGATACAAAGTACACACCTTTAACTGAAGATAGAAAAGCATTACTTGAAGCACAAGAGTCTGGGTATTTAGCGGTACCAGAGGATCCTAATAAACCTATGAAGGCTCTTTCTGAAGATGATGTTATACCTGATCCAGAGGCACCTAAATCAAAGTTGATTGATATAGAAAAGCATAATGGAAAAGAATATTTTGCTTTTGCTAAAATAGATGGTAAAACACATAATACTTCTTATAAGAGAATAAAGAATAGTAAGGATACAAATGATACTGTTTACTGCCTAAACATGAACTTAAAGAACCCTTCTTCTGGTTCATCTATGATACCGAAAGGTAAAGAGGCAGACAAGTTACTTTATATACTTAGATTAGGACATCCAAGAGGCACTAATTCAAGTAACCCATGTAGGGGATATTTCTATTCTTCTGGTGGAGAATCTAGATTCCACAATTACTACATAACACAGTTAGCTGTGTGGATAGCTGTTGGTGATTTAAAACAGTCAAGTGTTGAACACGGAACAGCAGTTAATGGAGCACCTAAAGACTTACCACAGAAAGCAGCAAGATTCTATTCTTCTGCGCAGAAGTATGGTCCTCGGCGGGTTGCACCATCTATCAATGTAAGTCACGCTAGAGTCGAAGCCGTTGAAGATAAGGACCCTTCACAGTTATCAACAAAAGCTGGTGGTAAAGAGGCAGGTGCACTTTATTTGGGAGCAAAGAATGTTGTTTCTAATGAGTTACAGGATGAAGGTTTACAGGTAAAATCATTCGTAATAAGAGTGCAGAACCCACCACCAGGACTGAGAGTTCTTGTAAGGGATAATGTAACTAAACGTGATCGTGTTTATGAGTGGGGTAAACAGACACCTCATATCTATGCTTGGGAGGCTTTACGATTTGTCTTCCCTAATCCAGGAAAGAGTGGAGAGTTTACATACACTATAACAGGTGACTATGAAACTTGGAAAGCATATAGATATACTTCATCAAGTGGTGGTAGTTATCAAAATATGCTTAAGGAGGATATAGTTCAGGGTGATAAAGTTATAAGTACTGACGGTTCTGTATTCTGGACTGTGAAGGAAACCCCTCCACCTCCACCACCAACAACAACTGAAGTTAAAATCAATAAAATTGATGCAGATACTGGTCGTCCTTTATCTGGTGCCACAATAGGTATATTTACTCAGAATGGGCAGAAAGTTTTTGAGTTTACATCAAGAAATAGTGCGGTGGATATAACAAATAGGGTCAATGAAGGTCAGTCTTACTACGCACAGGAAATACAGGCACCACCTGGGTATGAATTGGATAGTTCTAAACATCCATTCACAGTTCGCCATAATGATACTATCATGGTGGACATAGTGAATAGGATTACAGAAAAGCCAGAATTTTACAAGATTAAGGTTTTAAAAGAAGATTCACGGAATGCTTCTAAACTAGCAGGTGCTGAGTTTAAATTAACAGGGCCTGTTAATAAAATCAAAACAACTAATCCACAAGGGATAGTTGAGTTTGATGGCCTTAAGGCAGGAACTTATACTATAACTGAAACTAAAGCTCCAAATGGATATACTCTTCCTGCAAATGCAACTCAGACTGTAACTGTTGGACCACAGACACCTAATAAGACTTTAACTGTCAATTTTAAGGATGATAAGAAAGTACCTGATACTTTTGAGTTAACTGCCTTAAAAGTGGATGCAACTAATCAGAATCCTTTAATGGGTGCAGAGTTTACATTAACTGGACCAAATGGACAGACACAAAAGGGAACTTCTAGTGCTGAAGGTAAAGTGATATTCTCTAACTTAACTGAACTAGGAACATATACAATTGAGGAAACTAAAGCCCCAAATGGTTACTCCCTAGCCCAGAACCCTAGACAGACAGTAAATGTTACTGACGCTAAAAATCCTCCAGTAACAACATTTAAATTTGAAAACCAGCCAATAGTTAAACCTTTTGAATTGAAGGCATTGAAGGTGGATGCGACTAACCAGAACCCATTAGCAGGTGCTGAGTTCACATTAACTAAACCTAATGGTCAGATAATGACAGCAACATCAAATGCACAGGGTATAGTTACATTTAGTGGACTTGTTGAGAAGGGAACATATGTAATTGAAGAAACAAAAGCTCCAGCTGGCTATGAATTAGCTAAGAATCCAAAGCAGACAGTTTCTGTTACTAATGTGAATAACCCTCCAACAACCGCATTCAAATTTGAAAATCATCCAATACGTGGTGAGGTAGAATTACTTAAGACTAATTCAAAAGATAAGTGCCCATTAGCCAGGATGTTGCTAGAGGAACCGCAATATATCACTACTACAAATTAAGTTGAAACAGATAAAAATATATCAAATGAAGGTATATATAGCTTTGGAAAAAACAAATATATATCTATAAAACTAAATATGGACAGTGATAATAGACTGCCTTTTTTATTTTATTATTAAATAAAGCTCTTTTTAAATACAGGGATATTGAATTTAAGCATTAAGATATTAAAACAAGATAAAAAAATTAAATAAAGAAAATGATTATTTTTAATAATTGATAAAAAAGGGGAGTAGAGGTCTCTTTTTTATTTTGAAATTAATTGTAATTAGGTTATAATATTTATGTTAAATGATTTAGAAACAGGTATATAATACTGTTTAAAACACAAAAGAATAGGTTAAGGTGCTAAAATGAAAATATTAGATGTTAACAAAAGAATATGTTATGACAGTTATGAAAAGTCAAATATTGCAAGCTCAAAGGACAGTTATATAGTTTTATGTACAAAGTATGAAAGTGAATTTATAAAAGATATAATAAACAATAAAAAGACTGATCATCTCAGCTATGTAAACTTCAGTAACTATGTAAAAATAGAGTCTACATCAGATTTTGACGCTGCCAATATAAAAACAATGGAATATATTAATCATAAAATTATAGACGGTGAGGTTGATTTATATATGTCGGATAATATAATTGCAATATCCACCAGTACAAATAATTTTATGTATAAATTTATGGAAAAGCTGATTAAAAGAAGTAAAGTTTCAAAATACAAAACCGATGCGATAATGTATCTTGCAAGTCAGTATATAATAAGAGAATTTATTATAAATGGATTTGAATTTGTTGAAGAACTTGAAAAAAATATAATATTACTTGAGGAAGATATTATGAATAACACAGCTGATAATTCCATAAATAAAATACATAGCTTTATAATAGTTGCCAATAAAGTAGTGAAAAACCTTAATCCGCTTATGTGTATGGTAAATGGCATATCAAGTAATAGTGATAGATATATAAAAGATAAAGACTTATACCATTATGAAAATGGAGATATAAGCAGAATTAATTCAGATATGAACAGGCTGTACAAGATTTCTACAGAAACGAATGATCTTGCCAACAGACTTTTAGAATTTCATATGTCGAATTTAAACGAAGGTAAAACTCCAACTATAACCAAGGTTGCCATTTTAACGGTTATTGTTGCTATAATAACCGTAGCACTGGGAGTTGTAAGACTTTTATTTGGATTTACTCCCAACCTTAAATTTTCATATGGATTTCCAGCTGCATTGTTAATGTTTATTGTTATAGCGGTTGCCGGAACATACATATTTAAAAAGAATAATCTTCTTTAAAGCATATTAAGATTATAAACTTATAATTTCTTATTCAGAGGTTTAAAGTTAATAGTCACTAAAAATGAATTTATTATAAAAAATAAACGGGAAGGATCAAAAATGAGTTTAAAGGTTAATAATCTGTTCCTTAAAGGAAATGTGAAAATTCCACCTTCAAAGAGTTATGCCCACAGAGCGATAATATGTGCAGCTTTGTCGGATGGTTTTTCTAAAATTGAAAATATTGTACTTTCAGATGATATAAATGCTACCATAAATGCTGTAAAAGCCCTTGGAGCAGATATAAGTATAAATGACGATTGTATTTCAGTCTATGGAATATACAGAGATCATAATAATAAGGCCGATGTAAATTATAAAAAAGATTTAATTTCAATAGACTGTATGGAATCGGGTTCTACTCTCAGATTTATGATTCCTATATCTACATTATTTAATACCGATAAGGAATTTATAATGAGGGGGAATCTTGGAAAAAGACCACTGGATGTTTACAAAAGAATATTTGATATAAATGGGATAAAATATAAAAATCATACGGATGAAAATGATAATTTAACAGACCGCGACGATTCTTATGATAGATTTGTAGTATCTGATGGATATATAAAGCCAGACAGATATATAGTTCCTGGGAATATAAGCTCACAGTTTATAACAGGACTTCTATTTACACTGCCACTTATAGATGGGGATTCGGTTCTTGAGCTTGAAGGAAAAATCGAGTCAAAGGGATATATAGATATAACTTTACAGGTTCTTTCTGATTTCGGAATAAATATAGAAAAGAAAAACGAAAGAACCTTTTTAATAAAAGGAAACCAGAAATATAAGGCAGGAAATTACAGAGTAGAAGGAGATTTCTCACAGGGGACGTTCTTCCTTTGTGCAGATGCCCTTGGTTCTGATATAGAAATAGAGGATTTAAATCCTGATTCTATACAGGGTGATAAAGAAACCTTGAAAATACTTTCTGATATGGGATATGAATTTAAATTCTCAAAAGATAAAGAAAAAACAGTATTTAAATGCAGAGGAATAAATAATACAAATGAAGAATTAAATTTAAAGGGATGTATTATAGATGCAGCAGGATGTCCTGATATAATACCAGTTATATCAGTATGTGCAGCTGTTGCAAATGGAAGAACCAAAATTATAAATGCAGGAAGACTAAGAATTAAAGAATGTGACAGACTTCATGCGATATGCTCAGAGCTTTCAAAACTTGGTGCTCAAATATCAGAAGGTGAAGACTACATAATAATAGAAGGAAAAGAAAAACTAAAAGGTGGATGTGATGTATGGAGTCATAAAGATCACAGAATCTGTATGATGCTTGCGATAGCATCATCAATTTGTGAAGAACCGGTAAATATAATTGATACTGAATGTGTTTCAAAATCATATCCTGACTTTTTTGACGATTTCATAAAACTTGGGGGTGAAATTCATGGGGAGCACATGGGGAAAGAATATTAAATTATCGATATTTGGCGAGTCACATGGTAATTCAATTGGAGTTACAATAGACGGACTTCCTCCAGGAATGATGATAGATTTTAAAGAGGTTGACAGACAGATGGACAGAAGAAGACCTGGAAA
>SAMEA104404097__coassemble_5047_pt1 | contig 6935 bp, 3 predicted proteins | sample SAMEA104404097__metabat2_high_PE_014 | metagenome-assembled genome bin SAMEA104404097 (sample SAMEA104404097) | Balaenoptera acutorostrata | reverse complement strand
GAGGATACACCTGTTCCCATTCCGAACACAGAAGTTAAGCTCTCGAGCGCTGATGATACTTGGGGCGCAGGCCCCTGGGAAAGCAAGTCATAGCCACGTAATCTTTTTTTATTTTTTGAAAAGGTATATGGATTTAAAAGAAAAATATGAAGAAACTGTAAATTATCTGATAGTAATATATAAATTTATTGTTTGCAATGCAATAGTTTTAAATTAAATATAATAAAAATATACTTATAATATATAAAAAAACTACCACCTGATAGGTGGTAGTTTTTTCTATTTAAAGTATTCTGTTATCAGACATTTAACAAAGGACTTCTGCTTCTAAAACAGATACCTGTATTTTATATTAATTTATTCACTGAATATGTCGTTTACAAACTCTTCAAGCTTATCCATTGCTTTCATGAAAGTTTCTTCATTGCAGGCATATGAAATACGCATGTATTCATCAAGTCCGAATGCTATACCAGGAACTCCTGCTACATTGTATTTGTTAAGGAATTCTTCACAGAATTCTATAGAGAAGCTTTCCTTGTAGTCGTATTTTTTAGCAACTTCGCTTAAATCTATAAACATATAGAATGCTCCATTAGGCTGTATATATCCTACATGGTCTATTTTATCAAGTCTTTCAACAAGCATATCTCTTCTTTTTCTATATACAGATGCCATATGTTTTATATCGTCTTCACATTCTAAAAGTGCACCATATCCTATATACTGAGCAGTAAGGCATGGATGAGACATAAGATGTCCCTGCATAGAGCTCATTGCTTTTGCAAGTTCTTTATTAGATGCTGTATAACCAAGTCTTAAACCTGTCATTGCAACTGATTTTGCAAAACCATTTACAGTTATTGTTATATTCTTTGCCTTTTCTCCTAAAGAAGCTACAGATGTAAAGTCATCGACATAGCAGATTCTTTCGTATATTTCATCAGCCATTATAAATACATTGTGTTCTGCACATACATTGACTATATCTATAAGCTCCTCTCTTGTATATACATTTCCAGTAGGATTTGAAGGGTTTGTAAGTATAAGAAGTTTAGTTTTTTCTGTTATAACACTTTCTAATTCTTCTTTTGTAACTTTAAACCCGTTTTCTCTCTTTGTATCTATAAATTTAGGAACTGCACCAGTAAGTTTAACCATTTCGGGATAACTTACCCAGTAAGGTTTAGGTAGTAAAACTTCATCACCTGGGTTTGTAGTTGCAAGAAGTATATTTGTTATAGAGTTTTTAGCTCCACTTGAAACTACTATTTCGTCTATTGTGTAATCGCAGTTGTTTTCTTTCTTTAATTTCTTTACTATTTCTTCTCTTAAAACTGTAAGTCCAGGAACAAGATCATACTGAGTACAGTTGTCATCAAGTGATTTTTTACCATAAGCTTTTGCTTTTTCTGGTACTGTAAAGTCTGGTTCTCCTATGCTTAAGTTTAAAACATCTATACCTGAAGCTTTCATCTCTTTTACTTTAGAGCTTATACCTATTGTAAAAGAAGGCGTCATAGTATCAAGTCTTTTTGATAAATTCATAAAAATTCCTCCCTGTTTTATAATTTCCATTATTAATATATAAAAGTAAAAAATGTGCAATTCGCCTAAAAACTTTATAAAATAAATAAAAAATCGTGTTTAATTGCAAGATACTTTAAAAGTAAATATTAAACGTATTTTACACTATAATATATATAATATCCTATTTTGTCTGTCATATCCATAAAAATATATAAAAAAGAAAAAGAATATTCGGGAAAGCTAATTTAAAATGTTATTTTATGCTTTAAAATTTAAATAGATAAGAAAAAAAGATACTAGTAAATTATACTAATATCTTTTTCTTTCTTTTGGCAAATAAAGATATATTATATATAAACATAAATTTGAAAAGGATTCTGATTAAATATAAAAATAGCCAGATTTGATAATGATGGTTGATAGTTTTTATTCAATAAAATAAGGTGTCTTTTGTGTATTATATGAACAGTTTCAAACCTGGCTATTTTCACTCTGCATTCAGTAATTTATTGGAAGAAGGAGTAGAAAAAATCTACTCCTAAAAAAGAATGTGTAAATTTAAGCCTGCTAATAAATAATGAATTTTCTAAAGCTTTTCTGGCTTATCTTCATTATAACATCTGCTTTTTTTAAAACAAGTGAAATTACTAAAAAATTATTATTTTATTATCAGTTTTATATACTAACAATAATTATTATCAATATATCCATAAATAAAAAGAGCGGGAGTATACAACGGTATAAACCCACCCTTTTTAAAAACAATAGAATTTTGTATAAATTATTTAAGTCTTATGGTATCGGCATTGACTTAATACATATTATATCACGTTTATGGATTTAAATCTCAAATAATTATTACTTTTATATATTATAGATAATTATTATCAAATAAATAAGATGCACGGAACTATTCACAGAGAGGCTTAAAGGTAAAAAAATAAAGAGAGCAAAGATAGAATATGCTCTCTTATTGTATTTAGAAAACCCCCAGTTAGACTGGGGGGTTCCTTTTTTAGGTTGAATTTTAGGATTTGATTTTTGGGTTAATCTATACGCCTGGAATCCTTATATCAAAGATATAAACTTTTATCTCTTTAACATTATTATAGACAGATAAATATTAATTAAATGTTACTATTTGTTCTGGAATATTAATATGTGATTAATATATACTAGAAAAAGAAAAGGAGGGCAGAAAATATATAATCATCTTCCACTCTCCTTCTTCCTCTAATAATTTCTCTAATGTTAGATAAAAACACATTCTTACGCTGAATTCATTTTTCAGGGCTGATATTTTATATGGTAGGTTTTATAATTATATATTCAGTGTAAACCCAATATATAGATAGTCTTATCTAACTAATTAAGTATATCATAAGAAATTATTAAAATCAAAATAATACCTATTTTCAAATGAGCGATAATATTGCGTTAAAATCAATTATATTACTGCTAATTAATGAAGATAACAATTCTAATAGAAGATAAAATGCAGTCTTTTATTCAAAAAAATAAAAAACAAAAAATTTTATAACTTTGTAATCATTACAAATACTAGACTTGAAAAAAACGACTTAGCAATTTCAACGTGTACAGCTTATTTGACGAAAATCTATAAATTTGATAACATTTTAGTTGCATAGAAAAACCCTTTAACGTAGTTGAAGGGAATTTTTTTAGAAACTTAACACTATATATAGTGTTTTTATAAGATAAACATACTATATATGGTTTAGAGAGGAAGATAGATTATGATAGAGTTTATAAGGAAAATGGATGGAAGGGTAATACCATTTAATGCAAATAAAATAACCAAGGCTATATTCTTAGCTGCTACTGATGCTGCTGAAAAAGAAGGTAAAGCGCCTGATTATAAAATGGCTGAGGAGTTCACTAATGATGTTATAGCATTATTAGAAGAAAGATTTAACGAAGATGTTCCAGGTGTTGAAGATGTACATGATGCCGTAGTTGAAATACTTAATGGAACAGGACACGCAAATATAAGTGAAGAGTATATACTTTACGGTGTAAAGAGAAACAGAGAGAGAACTTCAAAATCAAGATTAATGAAATCCATAGAAAAAATAACATTTTCTGATGCAGGCGATGCGGATATAAAAAGAGAAAATGCTAATATAGATGGAAATACAGCCATGGGAACAATGCTTCAGTATGGAAGTACTGTTTCAAAAGAATTTTGCAAAACCAGAGTACTTAAACTAGATCATGCAATGGCACACGATGCAGGTGATATACATATACATGATATGGACTTCATGAATATGGGAACTCTTACATGTTGTCAGATAGATGTTAAGAAGCTGTTTATCGAAGGATTTTCTACAGGACATGGTTTTCTTAGAGAGCCAAACGATATAATGAGTTATGGGGCTCTTGCTGCAATAGCTATACAGAGTAACCAGAACGATCAGCACGGTGGGCAGAGTATACCGTTTTTTGATTATGGTCTTGCTGAAGGTGTACATAAGACATTTAGAAAACTATACATATCTAACGCTGTTAAAGCACTTGATCTTTTATGCAATATAGATGAAGATGAATCAACTGAATTTATAAAATGCATAGTATGTTCAGCTGAAGAAAATGGAAAACACAAAGTAAGCCTTGATATAAATAAAGATGAAGAGTTCGGGAACGACTTTATAAATGAAATAGAAAATAAATACGGTATAGAAAAAAATATATGCGAAAAGATAGTCGAATTTACATACAGAGAAGCATATAAAGAAACTGACAGAAAAACATATCAGTCAATGGAGGCATTTATACATAATTTAAATACAATGCATTCAAGAGCAGGGGCACAGGTCCCATTCTCAAGTATAAACTTTGGTACTGATACATCTGAAGAGGGAAGAATGGTAAGTAAAAATTTACTTCTTTCTCAGGAAAAAGGTCTTGGAAATGGAGAAACTCCTATATTCCCTATATTGATATTCAAGGTAAAAGAAGGAGTCAACTTAAATCCGGGAGATCCTAACTATGATCTGTTTAAACTATCATGCAGGGTTTCAGCAAAAAGATTATTCCCTAACTTCAGTTTCATAGACGCTCCGTTCAACCTTAAATATTATAAAGACGGGGATCCTGATACAGAAGCTACTTATATGGGATGCAGAACAAGAGTTATAGGAAATGCATGTGGAGAAGAAACTGTAAGTGGAAGAGGTAATCTATCATTTACAACTATAAACCTTCCTAGACTTGGAATAGAATACGGACATTTAAATTCAGGAAAAGCTGATTTAGAAGGATTTTTTGGAGAATTAGATTCAAAAGTAGACCTTGTTATAGAACAGCTTCTTGACAGAATGAAAATACAGGGTAAAAAGAAAATGAAAAACTTCCCATTCCTTATGGGACAGGGAATATGGAAAGGTTCTGATGAACTTGGTCCTGAAGATGAACTAAGCGAGGTTATAAAACAGGGTACATTAACAGTAGGATTTATAGGTCTTGCTGAATGTCTTGTAGCTTTAACAGGAAAACACCACGGTGAAAGCGAAGAATCTCAGAAACTTGGAATAGAAATAATAAAACATATGAGAGACAGAATGGACGAGGCTACAGAAGAATACGGTCTTAACTTCTCTCTTATAGGAACTCCTGCAGAAGGTCTTTCAGGAAGATTTACTGCAATAGACAGAAAAAAATACGGAAAAATAAAAGGTGTTACAGACAGGGAATACTATACAAATTCATTCCATGTTCCTGTTTACTACAATATAAGCGCATTTGAAAAGATAGAAAAAGAAGCTCCTTACCACGAATTTACAAACGGCGGACATATAACATATGTAGAACTTGACGGGGACCCATCTAAAAATGTAGAGGCATTTGAGTCAGTTGTAAAGGCAATGAAAGAAGCAGGAATAGGATACGGAAGTATAAATCATCCGGTAGACAGAGACCCTGTTTGTGGATATTCGGGAATAATAGACGGGGATATATGTCCTCACTGTGGAAGAAATGAAAAAGACAGCGATATAAAATTCGAAAGAATAAGAAGAATAACAGGATATCTTGTTGGTACAGTAGATAGATTTAACAACGCTAAAAAAGCAGAAGTAAAAGACAGAGTAAAACATATGGGCTAGGGTATGGCTTGTATTTAAGTAGTATTATATTTTTTATTAGGGGTGATGTATATGAAGATAAGATTGGCGTCTTCTGTGACTTTTGACAGTATAGTCGATGGTCCTGGTCTTAGAGCAGTAGTTTGGGCTCAAGGGTGTAAGCACAATTGCAAAAATTGTCATAACCCCCAGACTCACAGTATATACGGTGGAAAGCTCGTGAATACCGGTGAAGTAATAAAAGAAATAAGAAAGAAAAGACTTCAAAGTGGGGTAACTCTATCTGGAGGTGAACCATTCCTACAGCCAGAAGCATTTGAAGAAATAGCCAGAGAACTGAAAAAAGACGGGAAAAATATATGGTCTTTTACAGGATTTACATTTGAACAGCTTTTAAATAAGAATAACGAAAATTATTTTAAAAATTTAAAACTGCTTAGAAGCATAGATGTACTTGTAGATGGTAAATTTGATGAAAGCAAGAAAGACATAAGTCTTAAATTCAGAGGTTCATCAAATCAGAGAGTAATAGATGTTCAGAAGAGCTTAAAAGAAAAAAGAGTAGTTTTAGATGAAAGATTTGAGAAAGGATATGTAGACAGTTTTCTTCCTGCAGCAAAATAATTAAGAAAAAAATATACATTATCGTATTCCTAATGATACTTTGCCCCAAATTAAGTTTTGGGGCTTTTATATTGTCGGTAAATCTGTTAAAATGTTGATAAATTAGTCTTATGTTTAAATATTAAACTATACAGGCCTGTAAATAATGTGGATAAATTAATACAGATTGAAATAGTATTTTTTATTCTTAAAAAAAGTTGAAAAAAGTGTTGACTTATAGTATCTATGGTGGTATTATAATACTTGTCCTTGAGAGAGGGCAAAACAAAAGAAATAAAATGAACTTTGAAAACTGAACAGCAGATAAATTTAGTTCGAACAACTTGTTCGGACACTTACAAACCATATTTTATGAAGCCAGATATTTTAGATAACATATCTGAGCTGGAAAAACTTTTATTTTGAGAGTTTGATCCTGGCTCAGGATGAACGCTGGCGGCGTGCCTAACACATGCAAGTCGAGCGATCTCTTCGGAGAGAGCGGCGGACGGGTGAGTAACGCGTGGGTAACCTGCCCTGTACACACGGATAACATACCGAAAGGTATGCTAATACGGGATAATGTATTCTGACCACATGGTCTAAATACCAAAGCTCCGGCGGTACAGGATGGACCCGCGTCTGATTAGCTAGTTGGTGAGGTAACGGCTCACCAAGGCGACGATCAGTAGCCGA
>SAMEA104404097__coassemble_664_pt1 | contig 32604 bp, 33 predicted proteins | sample SAMEA104404097__metabat2_high_PE_014 | metagenome-assembled genome bin SAMEA104404097 (sample SAMEA104404097) | Balaenoptera acutorostrata | reverse complement strand
CTCTTAGTCGTAAGGTGAGAAACGGATTTCTACTTGTTTTCTTTTTCGCTTACTTGCTTATTATATCATCATAAATAGTATAATGCAAGTATTTTTTAATAATATTATTTAGATATTATTTCTATTCCTGTTTCAGTTACAAGAAGCTGATGCTCCCACTGAGCTGAAAGTGAATCATCTGCAGTATATACAGTCCATTCATTTACATCATCAACGTAAACATCGTATTCACCTTCATTTATCATAGGCTCTATTGTGAATACCATACCTGGAGCAAGTATCATTCCATGTCCTTTTTTACCAACATGTGCAACGAAAGGATCTTCGTGGAATTCAAGACCTATTCCGTGTCCGCCAAATGCTCTTACTACAGAGTATCCGTTCTTTTCTGCATGAGCCTGAACTGCTGCACCTATATCGCCAAGATGGCACCATGGTTTAACAGCTTTTATACCTTCTTCAAGGCATTCTTTTGCTACATCTACTATTTTATCAGCAGCTTCACTTACTTTTCCTATTTTAAACATTCTTGATGCATCTGAGAAATATCCGTTCTTTATTGTTGATACATCGACGTTTACTATATCCCCTTCTTTAAGTATTATGTTTTCATCAGGTATACCATGGCATACTTCGTTATTTACTGATGTACACACACTCTTAGGGAATCCTCCGTAGTTAAGTGGCGCAGGTATTGCACCATGTTCAACTGTATAGTTATGTATTATTGTATTTATATCTTCTGTGCTCATTCCGGCTTTTATCTGTTCAGCAACTGCATCAAGTGCTCCGTTGTTTACTTCTGCACTTACTTTTATTCCTTCTATCTGTTCTTCATTTTTTATAAGAGATTTAGGAGGTAAAATTTCTCCATTTTCTTTTAATTTTTCGTATATTGCGTCAAAATCCATATGGCATTTTTTATATTTCTTACCACTTCCGCACCAGCATTTATCATTTCTATGTATCATAAAAATTCATCTCCTCATAAAATTATAATTTATAGCCAACTATATTTTATCACTTATTTGTCAACTATTACATATCAAATAAGAATATTTATTATTTTGTAGTAATTTATATATGAAAAAGCATTATCAATTAGATAGATTCATTTCTATTTATCAAAATAGCCATAGTGCATTCATATTATAAATAAGTTTAAAGAAAAGATAAATTTACTCTCTCATTTTATTTAATAATCTGCTTTTTCAATACTCAAATAACTATCTATATATAAAAACATGATTATTATTTCATTTTATTGTCTTTTTCTATTACGGCTGTTACCGCTTTTTCAGCCGCATCAACAAATCCTCTTTCGTGTAATGTGCATACTCCTTCTATTGTTGTTCCAGCTGGAGAGCATACCTCATCCACTAAATCATATGGATGTTTATTTAATTCAAGAACCATTTTCGCAGCACCCATAACAGAATTTGCGGCTACTTCAATTGCTTTTTTCTTAGACATTCCGCCCTTTACTCCACCCCTTGCAAGTGCGTCTATGTACATATAAGTAAATGCAGGAGATGCACATCCAACAGCTGAGAATACACCAAATAACTCTTCTTCAACTTCTATTATGCTTCCTACTTTGCCAAACATTTTTTCTATAGTTTCTATCTCATCCTTTGTTGTATTTTCACTACATGCATAACAACTTGTAGACATTAATACCTGTGAAGCAACACTTGGCATAACTCTTGCAACATGTGTATTTTCTCCAAGCTCATTCTGAAGATATTTTATGTCTTTTCCTGCAGCTATTGAGATTATAAGCTGACCTTCTCTTAAATTTTCTTTCATTCCAGGTATAATATTTTTAAACTGCTGTGGTTTTACAGCCATTACAACTACATCTGATTTTTTCATAACTTCTTCTAAAGAAGCACATACTGTTATTCCACATTCCTCCGCAAGTTTTTCAGCCTTTGATACTGTTCTGTTAAATCCAAGTATATCTGAATTTTCAAATGTATCTCCTATACACATTCCTCTTATTATTGCAGAGGCCATATTTCCAGTTCCTATAAATCCGTATTTCATAAAATCATCTCCTAATTATTTTTAATTTAATATTTTACAATTAATAAGAAAGGCACCCTACAGAGTGCCTTTCTTTGGTATGTAAGTTTTTAAATTTCAACCTTATTTGAATTCAACGTTTTCTCTTGATGCTATTTTAACCTTAACATCTTTTATGAAGTCTGCTACTTCAACATTTCCTAATTCACCGTCGTCTCTTGATCTTACAGATATGTTGTTTTCGTTTTCTTCTTTTTCACCAACTATTATCATGTAAGGAACTTTTTCAAGCTGAGCTTCTCTTATCTTGAATCCAACTTTTTCAACTCTTCCGTCTACTTCTACCCTTAATCCTGCATCGAATAATTCTTTTCTTACTTTGTCAGCGTAGTCAGCGTATTTATCAGATACTGGTATTACTTTAACCTGAACTGGAGCCATCCAAACTGGGAATTTACCAGCGTACTGTTCTATAAGTATACCTATGAATCTTTCTATACTTCCGAATGCAACTCTGTGTATCATAACTGGTCTGTGTTTTTCACCATCTTTACCTATGTAAGTAGCGTCGAACTGTCTTGGTAACTGCATGTCTAGCTGTATAGTACCGCACTGCCAAGTTCTTCCTATACAGTCAGTTAAGTGGAAGTCTATCTTAGGTCCGTAGAATGCACCATCTCCTTCATTTATAACGAATGGAAGTCCTAATTCTTCTAGTGCTCCTCTAAGTCCGTTTTCTGCTGCTTCCCATTCTTCATCAGAACCCATAGAATCTTCTGGTCTAGTTGAAAGTTCTAGGTGATATTCGAATCCGAAAGTTTTGTATATACCATCTATTAATGATATAACTCCTTTTATTTCATCTCTTATCTGTTCTGGTAACATGAATATATGAGCGTCATCCTGAGTAAATGCTCTAACTCTCATTAATCCGTGAAGTGCTCCAGAAAGTTCGTGTCTGTGAACTCTACCAAGTTCAGCAACTCTCATTGGGAAGTCTCTGTATGAATGCATTTCATTTTTGTAGAATAACATTCCACCTGGGCAGTTCATTGGTTTTATAGCGTAATCTTCATCGTCTATTTTAACTGTGTACATATTTTCTTTGTAGTGGAACCAGTGTCCTGAAGTTTCCCATAATTTTCTGTTAAGTATTATAGGAGTTTCTATTTCTATGTATTCAGCTTTTCTATGTACTTCTCTCCAGTAGTCAAGAAGTGCATTTTTAAGAGCCATACCTCTTGGTAACATAAGTGGGAATCCTGGACCTTCATCAGGTATCATGAATAATTTAAGTTCTTTACCTAATTTTCTGTGGTCTCTCTTCTTAGCTTCTTCAAGCATTTCAAGATGTTCATCTAAGTCTTTTTTCTTTTCGAAAGATACACCGTATATTCTCTGTAGCATCTTTCTGTTTTCATCTCCACGCCAGTAAGCACCTGCAACACTTGTAAGTTTTACAGCTTTTACTTTCTTAGTTGATAGAAGATGAGGTCCTGCACATAGATCTGTGAAATCTCCCTGTTTGTAGAAAGATATTACAGCATCTTCTGGAAGGTCTTCTATAAGTTCAACCTTGTAGTCTTCATTTTTTTCTTTCATGAATTCTATTGCTTCAGCTCTTGGTAATTCAAATCTTTCTATTTTAAGATCTTCTTTAGCTATTTTTTTCATTTCAGCTTCAAGTTTTTCAAGATCTTCTGGAACAAGACTGTGTTCAAGATCTATATCATAATAGAAACCATTGTCTATTGCTGGTCCTATTGCAAGTTTAGCTTCAGGATAAAGTCTTTTTATTGCCTGAGCAAGTATATGAGATGAAGTATGTCTGAATACTTCCCTACCTTCTTTATCATCAAATTTAAGAAGATTTACAGAGCAGTCTTTGTCAAGAACTGTATCAAGTGCAACAACTTCTCCATCAACTTCTGCTGCAAGTACGTTTCTTGCTAGGCCTTCACTTATTGATTTGGCAACATCTAATACTGATACGCCAGCTTCAAATTCTTTTACGTCGTCTTTTAAACAAACCTTTATCATTCCTTTTACCCTCCATATTGTAGATTTTATAATTCCTTCAGATGTATCTAAATCCTTATAATTAAATTAAAAAAGACTCATCCCATAAAATTTGGGACGAGTCTGACTTCGCGTTTCCACCCAAGTTGACATACTTAATAAGTATATCCTCTTGAAGATTATAAGGGAATCACCCGAATACTTTCACATTTCTGCTACTAAATTCAGCTCCGAGCTAGTTTTCAGATAGAACTCTCCAGTAGACTTTCAGCCTATGGTCTACTCTCTCTGTAAGATGTTTTTTATCCTACTCTTTCTCTTCATCGCTTCTATTAACGTTATAAATTTATTTTATCATATCGAATTTTAGAATTCAACTAAAATTTCAATTTTCAGAATATCTTGTTATTTCATTCTGATATCCTAATTTTTATATTTTTTATTATACCCAGAGGCAATAGTTCTAATCATTTTTAATAGTATTTTATTTTTTACTATTTATAATTTTTCTGATTTTTTATAAATAAACTTTTTTAATAAAATCCGTACACAAAATATTTATATTACACGCCTGAATATACATTGTAATAATATTCCTTCAGCATAATTTAACAAATTATACCTATTCTTTTGAAAACATTACATATTATAATAGTATACTTATGAATCCCTGTACTAATCCTATTACAGAACCCAGTATCAGACCAAGTATTTCTATATGTTTAAGCTCTTTCTTTGCTATTCTTATTATAAGCTCTTCTACCTCTTCAATATCAAAAGAGTTTATCTTATCTTCAATAAGCTTTTCAACATCTACTCTTTCCTTTGCGGTTTTTATAAAGTCGTCGATTAAATCGTCGATCATTCCCTCAGCTTCTTTTTTAACTATATCTTCTACAACTGAGCTTATCATTCCAACAAAGGGAAATGGAATAGACTTTGCTTTTTCGTCTATTATATCCTTTATTTTTTTGATTATATATTCTACTATTTTCTTCTTGTCATCTTCAGTAACAAGATTATCGAATATATCGTCCTCACTTAATATTTCTTTTTTTACAGTCTCAGCTATACTCTTTGCTATTTCTTTTCTTCTTTTAGGTATTAATCCAACTATCTCAAATTTTGTTAATGGAATTTTTAACGGTTCATATGGTCTGAAAAGCATTTTTACCGCTATTACATTTGTTATATATCCTATAAGACCACCTATTGCGGCCATAAGAGCTATTTTAAAAACTACCTGCATTTCTATAAATTCTCCTTTCCGAAATTAAACTTTATTTTTCATTTTAGTATAAAGTATAACATAAGAACAGAGATTATACCTAAGTTAATTTTGTATTTTTATAACCACCTGAAACTAATCATATACTTCTATTGGAATTATACTTCCGAGATCTATAAGTCTTTCATTTCCCAGCGATATTATTTCTTTATTCTTTTTATTTAAAAATTCTTCTATTCTTTCAAAATCTGGGTGTTCTTTTATATTTCCCGTAAAAGCTATTTTATCATCATCTATTATTCCACTGCAGCCACCTATAAAACCATGGTTCATCTCAAATAAATCTATATGTCCCTGTTCTATAAGAAGACTGTCTATTCCGTATTTTAAAACCTCCCTGTGTATTCCCTTATCCGATGTTATTATGGAATTTTCATCGACAACGCATACAGAGCATTTGGAATACCCCTGTTTTATATCTATTTTTTCAAATCCCTTTAAATCTATATACTCCTTTACCTTTTTATCCGTGTATTTAAAATTGTGAATTGCGTATTTTCCAACTATACACACATTATATGCAATATCCTCTGGATATTGCATTGAAATAACAGTTTCTCCCTTTATTATGTTTATATTGTAGATATTAAATCTGCTTTTATACTCTTCATACAGGTTTGGACACACTATTATATCCCCATATCCACAGTTAAATGCTGATATATCAGGATGACCACTTATTGCAGGATAAACATCAGAGCATTTTGGAGTTTTTATTATCTCTATATTTCTTTTTCTAAGATTTTCCTCCATATCAGATGGTATTCTGTTGTCTGCAAGTACAAGCTTAACATTAGCATCAGCTATAAACGGACTTTTTACAAATCCCATTTTATCTCCTCCAATATTAAAAGGCGATATAAAAATATCGCCTCTTTAATCTATAATTTAATCTTTTTTATTTTACGATTTATTTTCCAAGTATGTTAAGATATTTTTCTTCTTCTTCATCTGTGAATACATTGAATATTACTTTTATGTCCTTTTCAGGATTTTCTTTCAGCCATATTCTTACTCTGTCTACCGCAAGCTGAGCTGCTTCTTTTTTAGGATATCCTGATGAACCTGTAGATATTCCACAGAATACTACTGTTTTTATATCTTCTATATCCTTAACTGTATTAAGTACTGATTTGTAACAGTGAAGAAGCTGTTTTTCATGTTCTTTACTTGGTTTTCCACCTAAAACTATAGGCCCTACTGTATGAACAACATATTTTGAAGGAAGGCAGTAACCTCTTGTTATTTTTGCATCTCCTGCATATTCCTGATGTCCCTGTTTTTCTATTATAGTATTGCAGTCTTTTCTTAATTCAGGTCCTGCAGCAGCATGAACTTTACTATCTACTCCTTTGTGGAATGGCTGTAAGCATCCAAGTAGTGTGCTGTTTGCATCATTTACGATAGCATCTGCCTTTATTTTAGTTATATCACCTTTCCAAACTGATATATTTTCTTCTATTTCAGGAAGTGATGCTGCATCTACCGCATTTTCTATATCATTTTCTGAAATAAGTATTCCATTAAGCATATCCATTATTTCTGGTGATACTTTTTTTAACGGGCAAGCTGCAAGAAGTGCTTTAAGTTTGTCTATAGGTTTTATTTCTTCTTTTGAGCTGTATACCTTGGCTGGTACATCTGATGAAAAATACGCAATAAGTGTATTTATATTCTTCTTCTTTTCTTCTTCTGTAAGTGGTTTTACGCTCTTATCAAAAGCTTCAAATAGCTTTATGTCATCAGCATAGTCTTTCCATTTCATAATACATCTCTCCTTTTTGATGTCTGTTGTTTTACATCAGTAGTTTTATTATCGTCTGGATTTTTAATCCTGTTTAAAGATACTTTTTTATTATAAGATTATTCTGCATCTTTAGTTCAATTATAACATAAGATTTAGACTTAAAACATTAATAAATAAATATAATCTTATTTTTATAAGTAATCATTTCAGCTTAAAATTCTCATTTTATTAATCTGTATGTACTATGTCGCCAAGCATAATTTCAGTTCTTTTTGAAAGACCATCCCATGTTTTACCTGATATATCCGCCTTTTTATCGTCAGAACCGTTTACTATGCTGGCTATTGTTGATTTTACAGCTTCTGCTATTCTTTCTTCAAACCCTTCAAGTTCCTCTTCCTTTGGAATTCCGGCACCCTTCATTCCCGGAAGCTTAACATACTGTATTTTTCCAGAGCTGTTTATCTTATCTCCTATCCATTCCTTAACTCCCGGAATATCCGTAGCAATTACATATTCAATACATGCCATTGCCTCAAGTATAACAACCGGAAGTCCTTCATAAAATGACGGAAGTATAAATATATCTGATTTATTAAACTCCTCAGCAAGACTTCTCTGGTCCAGTTTTCCAAGAAAGTCGATTTTATATTTACTTTTTTCGGCCTCGTTTATTATCTCTTCATATGACTCTTTATCACTTCCTGTACCTGCCATTTTTACATGTATAAAGTCGGAAGGATAATCAAGTTTTTCAAGACTCTTTATAAATGGAATTAATCCCTTTGATTTGCATATTTTACCTGCAAACATTATTTCTATTTTTTCTTTATCTCTTTTATATCCCTTATCAAAGAATATACTGTCATTATATCCACTTCCCAAAACTCTGACTTTTTTATCATCAATTCCAAAGATTTCAATTATATCCTTTCTCTGTTCTTCATGAAGTGCAAATATCATATCAAGACCGCTTATATTTTTTCTTATATACTCTCTCTCAAGCTCTATTGTTTTAAACTGTCTTAAACATGTTCCATGACATACAGATGTAACCTTAACGTCCTTTACAATTTCCCTTACAAAAGAAGTTAAAAGATACAGATGATGGCATATTATCACATCCGGCTTAAATTCCTTTAATGCTTTTTCTATTCTTATTCTGAAAGCATTTTTCAGAGACTCAACCATCTCAGGTGTTAAATCCCTGTATCTTGTACTTTTATAAGGCATTGAATCGCTCATTCCAAGGACATTGAAATCAAGTTCTTCTGTATTGTAGAATACAGGATAAAATTCTGCACAGTTAAATCCTTCTTCTTTTATTTTCTGAGCGTCGTCATCCACATCTATTCCCGCTATAACCGCCTGTTCATGTTTTCCTTTTTCAAAGCCCTTTATCATTCCACACATATATACTCCGCTTCCTGTACTATTAGGCTTTTGTGTAGTTATATGTAGTATCTTCATATTTATTCCCCTCTGTCTATATCTGATACATTATTTTTATTAATCGTGTTTTTTATAAAGTTCAAAATATACAGCGGATGAATCGTCCATAACCTTAAATCTTGGCATTTTATTTGCTTTGTAATCATCTTCCTCAAAATCCCTTACCTTATTATATATATACTCAATTCCCATTTTTTCGGCTATATATATAAGTTCATGCTCTTTTAAGATGTTGTATCTGTCAGATGCACAGGTAAATCCGTCACTTGCAAGCATTATTTTCATTTCATCATCAACCTGTATATATCCATGCAGTGCATTTCCTATGGCCTCTTCACTGAAATCAAGTATCCAGTAGCCTTCCTTTGTATTTTTTCTCATTCTGTTGCTTATTATAGTATCCATAACCTTTGACTTTATCTGTGAAAAACTCAGCTCTTCAAGATTTGGAATCCCCATCATTTTCTCGTATACTATATCGTCAAATTCGCATATACTTCTGTCTTTAATTACTTTTCTCTCACCGTCATTATAAAATAATGAGCAGTCTCCTAAAAGAAAATACTCTATTATATCATCCCTGAATTTTATTATAGCTATTGAACTTGACGGTACATCAAGTTTTTCCGGCTCCATTCCATCAAGGCGTTCAATATATTCTTTTTTTATTTTTCTTATTCCTTCAATCATTATTTCTTTTAGTGTTTCATTTCTGCTTATATTTTCATATAAATAACTGTTCCACCACTGTGTATACCATCGGGCATCGCTCTCCTCTGATACCAGGTTTTTATTATTTAATCCCGTTGCACCATCTAAAACCCATGCACCAAACGGTGTTATACCTGCAACATCTTCATTATATTCAGCTGTTCCCTGGTTACATATAAGACTGTAATCTCTAATATTTAATTTCATATCTGCCTTTCCTATCCTCATACCTCTAAAATAAAGCAATTTTTTTATTCCCTTTTATTAATTTTATCACGTTTTTATATAATTAATCATAATTGGGACGCTCTATATATTTTTTCTATATATATATTTATATTTATTATATTATTCTATAAACTTTTTAATAATTTATACATTTAAAGAATTTCAAGATATCTGAGTATTGCTATAGCATTCATACATTCATTTTTTACAACAGCACTTTCAAGATCATTATTCATAACCTCTCTTATTCTATTAAGTCTGTATATAAGAGTATTCCTGTGTATAAAAAGCTCCTTAGATGTTTTTACAAGACTACAATCATTTTTTAAATAGGCCTCAAGTGTTAAAAGCATATTTCCACTCTTTTTACTATCGTGATCCATAATGCTTCCTATTACAGACCTGCTATACTCGTATAGCTTTCTTTTATTTTTTACTTCTAATAAAATTCTGTAAAATCCGGTTTCCCGATAGTCAATTATAAAGTCTTCCCTTGAGCTCCTTTTGTAAGCTTTATATATGTCCAGAATTTTGTCGTATTCCTTTCTTACGTCCCCTATTTCCTCGCATATATCACTTATACATATAGTTATATTATCTTTAAGTATATCTATTTCTTTAGATGATAAATATATCTTTTTTATTAACTCTTTGGAATTTTCATATTCTTCCTTGTTTTCTATTCCTATAATAATTATTGTTTCAGCTTCCTTTTCCCGCATTGCATATCTGAAACCATGAGCCTTCATGAGCTTTCTTATTCTACTTTCTTTCTGTTCCTTTAATCTGGCTATTCCATAATTACCCGAATCTGCCTTTAAAATAAGAATAAAGTACTTCTCATAAAGAGATAACCCGCACTGTTCAGCAGATCTCTGCATATTTTTACTGCTATTTCCAGAGTACATCATAAAATGTTCTATTATTTCTTTTTCCCTGTTTATTCTTATATCAGACTCTACTATATATGATAGTATCTCTTTTTCAAATTCAAGTGTATCTATACTGCTTTTTACCTCAAAAAGAGGAAAATCACTGTCATCTGCCAGTTTTTTCAATGATTCTGGAATTTCCTTTATGTATCCATCTCTTATGAATATCAAAAGACCTGATGCTTTTTTATCTATGCACTTTTTAAGTATGGTATTAAGCGATTTTTCTCCTGTATCTATTCCTTTTCCATTTATAAATACAAGTTCATCACCACTTATCCATTCCTCAAATCCTTCTCCGTAGCATATAAATGGTCTGCTGATTGCATTATATAATCCATTTTCACCCGCTATAAGTCTTATATCCTTAAAATTGTCCATTCTTGTTAAGTCGCTACAATAAAACATTTTAAAACCTCTCTTTATTTCTTTACATACTTCTTTATTATAGCATAAAAAATATGCTATTTTATTAAGGCAAAATATTAATTAAATTCGCATAAAAGAAAAGACTGTATCAAAGGATTTATCCTTAAATACAGTCTTTTTTATAAGTTATTTAAAACTTATCCATATGTAATTTATTCCAGTCCACATCTTTTTCAGTATGTGAATCAGCTTCTTCTTCCGGATATCCAAAACCAAGCATACATTCAACTTTATAGTTTTCAGGTATTGAAAGAACTTCTTTTATATATTCTTCCGCTGTTTTTTCGTCTTCATGAATTCTGTTTCTTACCTGTACCCAGCATGAACCTATTCCTATACTGTGTGCCTCAAGCTGCATGTACGATGCTGCAATAGAGCAGTCCTCCGTCCATACATCTGTCTTTTTAGGGTCTGCTAAAATAACAATTGCAGAATCTGCATCCTTTAGGAAAAAGCCTCCCCCTGCCTTTCTGCAACAAGAAAGTTTTTCTAGTGTTTCGCTGTCTTTTATTAATATAAATTCCCATGGTCTTTTAGCTCTTCCTGACGGTGCCAGAAGGCCGGCTTTTATTATTCTCTTTAATTTTTCATCTGAAATTTCCTGTTTTCTGTAACTTCTACAACTTCTTCTTCCTTTAATAAAATCAATCATAACTTTTTCCCCCCCAGATATAAATTTTTTATTATATATATTATAACCGATTTTTTATATATATTATAACCGATTTTTATTGAATATTCTAATAATTTTACAGTGCTAATTTACAAAAAATAACGAATGCCATACACCCATGAACAAATGTACGGCACCCATTATTTTATAGTTATTTTATAGTAGGGTTTGTTGCTGACAATTTTATTTTATTAATGCACATAATGCATCTGCAAATTCGTCTGTACTTGCAGTACCACCAAGGTCTTCTGTAAGAACATCGCCTTTTCTAAATACTTCCTCAAGTGCCTTTTCTATTTTTTCAGCACATTCGTATTCACCTATATATCTAAGCATCATTACAGCAGACTGTATTATTGCTGTAGGATTTGCTTTTTTCATTCCTGCAATCTGTGGTGCACTTCCATGTACAGCTTCAAATACTGCATAATCTTCACCTATATTTGCACTAGGTATCATTCCCAGCCCTCCTACAAGTCCTGAACCAAGATCTGAAAGTATATCACCATAAAGGTTTGGCATTACCATTACATCGTATTTTTCCGGATTAAGTACAAGATTCATTGCTGCTGCATCTACTATAAGGTCGTCGTATTCCAGACCACTCTTTTCCACTTTTTCGTTGTATATATCAAGGAAAAGACCATCTGAGAATTTCATTATATTTGCCTTGTGAACCCCTGTAAGTTTTTTCCTGTTGTTTTTCTTTACATAGTCTATTGCAAAATCTACTATTCTTTCGCATGCTGGTCTAGTTATTACTTTTATTGTTTCAGCAGCGTAATCACCTATTTTGTGTTCTATTCCTGAGTAGCAGCCTTCTGTATTTTCTCTTACTATTACAAGGTCTACATCGTCATATCTGTTTTTTAAACCTTCGAATTTCTTTATAGGTCTTACATTTGCATAAAGATTAAGAGCTTTTCTAAGTGCTACGTTTACACTTCTGAAACCTTTACCTACTGGTGTAGTTACAGGTCCCTTTATTGCAATTTTATTTTTCTTTATACTGTCTATAACATAGTCAGGAAGTGGAGTTCCATATTCATCAAGAACTTCCATTCCGGCCTTAACCTCTTCCCATTCTATATCAGCACCACTTTTAGCTACAACTTTTTTCATGGCTGCTGTAACTTCTGGTCCTATTCCATCTCCAGGTATTAATGTAATCTTATACACTACTATCACTTCCAGTCTTGTTTAGTAAATATTTGGTTCTATATATATTTTCTCTTTTTATTTCTATTTTACGCATTCCTTTGTGTAGTTAAGTTTTCCACCTGCTCTAAGAACAGCTATATCTTTTTCAGATACCTCAACTTTTACATCAAAGTCATATCCCTTAGTTACATTTGAAACCTTAACAACGCCATTAGATACGTTTTCTCTTATTCCTTTTATTTCAAGCTCATCCATCTGGTCTATCTTATCGTAGTCATCAGGATTTATGAATTCCATTGGTATTATTCCACTGTTTATAAGATTTGCCTTGTGTATTCTTGCAAAACTCTTAACTATAACACCTTTTATTCCAAGATATAGAGGTGCAAGTGCTGCATGTTCACGGCTTGATCCCTGTCCGTAGTTTTCTCCACCAACTATAAATCCTCCATCGTTTTCTTTTGCTCTTTCTGGGAATTCAGTATCTATTGTACTGAAGCAGAATCCTGAAAGATAAGGTATATTACTTCTATATGGCAATAATTTTGCATTTGAAGGCATTATATGGTCAGTAGTTATATTGTCTTCTACTTTAAGAACCGCTTTTCCGCCTATATCATCTGGTAATTTTATATTTAGAGGAAATGGTTTTATATTAGGTCCTCTTTCAACATCTAAATCTTTGCCACAGTCAGCAGGTTTTATTATCATACTGTCATCAACCATAAATTCATCTGATGATATATCCCTGAATTCAACTGGGAAATCTTCAGGGTCTGCAAGGTATCCTTCTATTGCACTTACTGCTGCAGTTTCAGGACTTACAAGATATATTTTTGCTGAAAGTGTTCCACTTCTTCCATAGAAGTTTCTGTTGAATGTTCTAAGAGATACAGCATCAGTTCCTGGAGACTGTCCCATACCTATACATGGACCGCATGAATTTTCAAGTATTCTTGCTCCCGATGAAATTATATCTCCTAAAGCTCCATTTCTGGCTATCATTTCCATAACCTGTCTTGACCCAGGAGCTATTACAAGGCTGACGTCCTTGTGCACTTTTTTACCTTTAAGTATCTGGGATACTTTCATAAGGTCTTCATAAGAAGAGTTTGTACAGCTTCCTATTGCAACCTGATTTATTTTTATTTTACCTGTATTTTTAACTGTATCTACATTGTCAGGGCTGTGAGGTTTTGCAACCATTGGACATAGCTCAGATAAGTCTATTGTAAGCTCATCATCGTATACTGCATCTGCATCTGGTTTAAGTTCCATCCATTCATCTTCTCTTCCCTGTGCTTTGAAGAATTCAAGTGTTTTTTCATCACTTGGGAATATTGAAGTTGTTGCACCAAGTTCAGCACCCATATTAGTTATAGTTGCTCTCTGTGGAACTGAAAGATATTTAAGTCCTTCTCCAGCGTATTCGTACACTTTTCCAACTCCACCTTTTACTGTTTCTCTTCTTAATACCTCAAGTATTATATCCTTTGAAGCAACCATATTTTTAAGTTTTCCTACAAGATTTACTCTTGTAACTTTTGGCGCTTTTATGCTGTACGCCTGTCCTGCCATTGCAAGTGCAACGTCAAGTCCACCAGCTCCTATTGCTATCATTCCGACTCCACCAGCTGTTGGTGTATGGCTGTCTGATCCTAAAAGTGTATTTCCTGGTTTAGAAAATCTTTCAAGATAAACCTGATGACAAATACCATTTCCCGGTCTTGAAAAATGAACTCCGTATTTGTCCGCTACTGTCTGTATATATCTGTGGTCGTCTGCATTTTCGAATCCCTGCTGAAGCATATTGTGGTCTATAAATGCAACGCTCTTTTCTGTTTTTACCCTGTCTATTCCCATGGCTTCAAGCTGAAGATATGCCATAGTTCCTGTTGAGTCCTGAGTAAGTGTATTATCTATTTTTATTGATATTGGATTTCCTGCTTTAAGTTCTCCTGCAACGATATGTTTTTTTAAAATTTTATATACTAAATTGTCTCCCAATTTTATTCACCTCTTGCAATTAGTTTAGCTGTTTCAAGTATCAGCGGTATTGTACTATAAATACAATACCGCCATTTTTATGAAAATTTAAATTAAATTATTCTCTATATTAGTCTCCTATTATATCTCTGTATATATTTACTATTTCTTTGTCGAATAGAGATCTCTTCATTCTTACTGATACCGCTCTTACTTCTTCAAGAACTTTATTTGCCATTTCTGGGCTAAGTTCTATATCGTATTCATGGAATTTGTTTATTATAGCTGCTTTTCCTGAATGTTTTCCTATAACTATCTGTCTCTGAAGGCCTACTTCTTCTGGTTCGAAAGCTTCGTAGTTTCTAGGGTCTTTAAGTGCTCCATCAGCGTGTATTCCTGATTCATGTTTGAACATATTGCTACCAACTATTGCTTTCCATGCTGGAAGTTCTCTTCCTGATGCATTTGAAACGTATTCAGAAAGCTCTTTGAATTTTTTTGTATCTATTGACATATCGTATTTACATACATGTTTAAGTGCCATAAGTACTTCTTCAAGAGCCGCATTCCCTGCTCTTTCTCCAAGTCCGTTTACTGTAACACCTATATGGTTTGCTCCTCCTATTGCACCGGCTATGGCATTTGCTGTTGCCATACCAAAGTCATTGTGAGTATGCATTTCTATATCAAACTGTGTAGCTTTGTATATTTTTTCTATTTTTTCTCTTATTGTGAATGGATCCATAACACCTACTGTATCGCAAAATCTGAATCTGTCTGCACCTGCTGCTTTACCAGCGTTAACGAATTCTATAAGGAAATCATCATCAGCTCTTGATGCATCTTCACCATTTATTGAAACGTAAAGTCCGTTTTTCTTTGCAAATTCAACAGATTTTACCATATGATCTATAACCCATTCTCTAGAAGTTCTAAGTTTATTCTGTATATGTATGTCAGATACTGATATTGATATTGCAACCGCATCAACACCACAATCTATAGACTGTTCTATATCTCCAATTACAGCTCTGTTCCATGCCATTATGCTTGATTTAAGATTTTTCTTGCATATTCTTCTTATAGCGTCTTTTTCATCTCCACCCATAGCCGGTATCCCTACTTCCAGCTGGTCTATTCCAAGATCACTAAGCATTTCAGCAATTAAAACTTTTTCACTGTTTGCAAAAACAACTCCAGCAGTCTGTTCGCCATCTCTAAGAGTTGTATCCACTATTTTTATTTCTCTGTTTCTTAATTTGTCTGTAACACACATAACAATACCTCCTACTATTTTTTAAATACCTACACTATAAAATAATTGTTTTTGTTATTTTTTCCCATTTCTGAATTATGCAAGATTTTATTTTTATCTTGCATTTTCTTGATGTCTATATAATATATCTTTATCAAAAATAAATCAATACCTTTTTGCATTTTTTAAAAAAATTCTTTCATTTTTATCTGTTTATAGGTAAAATTATATTTATAGAAACAAATATTAAAAAAGTTGTAAAAATTTATTGATATAAATATAACTGAAAGGAAAATTGATATGAACTTTAAAAAATTAAATGTTTGCGACGATATTGTAGATATTTTAAAAAGACAAGGCATAACAGAGCCTACTGATATTCAGAAAGAATGTATAGGTATTATAAAAGATAAAAAAGACGTTATTGCACAATCACAGACAGGAACAGGCAAAACACTTGCATTTCTTATACCAATTATAGAAGGTATAGACCCTTCAGAAAAGAATATTTCATCTCTTATTCTTACACCGACAAGAGAACTTGCCATGCAGATTTCAAAAGAAGCTGAAAAACTTGCAGCATATAAGGATATAAATATTCTATCTGCATACGGTGGAAAAGATATTAAATCACAGATAAATAAGCTTAAGGGAAATATTCATATGGTTATAGCAACTCCTGGAAGACTTTTAGACCATCTAAACAGGGGAACAATTAAACTGGACATGCTTAAAACATTTGTACTTGATGAAGCAGACCAGATGCTTCTTATGGGATTTAAAAATGAAATAGAGGCTATTCTCAAAGACACAAATAAAAAGAGACAGACTCTTTGCTTCTCTGCTACAATAGACTCTCAGGTTAAAAAGCTTGCTTACAGATATACAGCTGACCCTGTATTTATAGAAATAAAAAGTCAGGAAGTAACGATGGAAAAAATAAAACAGAGTGTTGTTATGACATCAGACAGGAATAAATTCGATAGCCTTTGCTCAGTACTGGACTCTGATAATCCATTTATGGCTATTATATTCTGCAGAACTAAAAGAAGAGCTGATAAACTGGAAGAAGAAATGTCTTATAAAGGATATAACTGTGAAAAAATACATAGCGATATATCACAGGCCAAAAGAGAAAGAATTATGAAAAACTTCAGAAATATGAAGACTCAGTACCTTATAGCTACAGATGTTGCCTCAAGAGGACTTGATATAAACGGAGTTACACATATATATAACTACGATTTTCCTGAAGCTGCCGAAGATTATATACACAGAATAGGCAGAACAGGCCGTGCCGGTGAAGAGGGAGAAAGCTGCTCTTTCGTAACTGAAAAAAACATGAAGGTTCTTTCTGATGTAGAAAAGAAATTAGGATTTAAAATAGAAGTTAAAGAAGAAAACTAAAAAATAATAATCCAAACAGATTATAGGATAAATAAAAAAGGCGATGAGAAAATTTTCCATCGCCTTTTTTATTTATACAATTATTTTATTTTTTTCAAAAGTCTCTTGCCAAGAGTTTTAGATGTTTCTTTGACCGTATTTCTAACTGCATTTTTGGTATAGTCCTTTAGCGTATTATCCAGATTCGCCTGCTTTGATCTGTTTCAATGTTTACATAAACACTGAAGATTACTAAGTTTATCAGAACCACCGTATTTTTTAGGAAGTATATGGTCTATATCTACATCTTCTTTTTTAAATCTCTTACCTCATCTTACACATTTGTATCTTCCTGTTATGGACCTATTATTTTCAAACCATTTTTCTCTATATGAACTCATACTTTATCCCCCTGTACTTCAGATTACAATTATATATTATCACATTATATTTTGTTATAAAACAATATTATATATTAAAATAATTCAGTTTTAATACAGAATTTGCGGTTAATTTCTTTCTTTAATATATATACTGAAATTATAAATAATAAATACAGTATTTACTGCACTAAAAAAGAGGGAAATATCATATAAAATCAATTTCCCTCCTGAAGTTCAGATTAATTATAAATATCCATTATAAATGAGAACACACCATCCAACAAAATTTTATTTAAAGGCATGTTATTATAATAAATAATCCCGTTAAAAAGTCTTTTTATTCTGGAACTATCATTACTATACATTTAGCCTGTTTTACAACACTTGCTGTTACAGAACCAATCATTCTAGTAAGTCCCTTCTTAGTAGATTTAGTCATTACTATTATATCCACGTCGTCTTCTTTTGACTTTCTGATTATTTCATCACCTGGATATCCGAAAGTGAAGTATACATCTACGTTATAGCCTTCCATTATTTCCTGTGCTTTTTCAAGTATCTTTTTGCCCAGCATTTCAGAATTCTTGATTTCTTCAGAAAGTGATATTCCATCTATGAATACAAGTTCTTTGACATTCATTATTTCTATTTCCACAGCATCCTTGTCAAATATTCCCTTTATAAATTCTAAGGAATGCATACTTCTTTCTGTTCCATCTATTGGCACTAATATCTTTTTCTTAGTCATAAAGCATCTCCCTTTCAGAAACGGCTTCTATACCGTTTTTTATCTTTTGAATTTACTAAAAATTCTATCATGTTAATATTATTTTACCACTAAAATATTTTTATATCAAATATTTTAAACTTTTATTTTAATTAACAGTTTATTCCCTTCAATATAAAATTTAAATTTTCATATCTAATAAAAAATATAAATTTACATTTAAAAATAATAAACAAAAAGAAATCAATATAATTATATAAAATATATCAACGATTATATATGTATAATAGTATTTTCTGTAAAATCTTTATTATTTATATATTTTCACAGCCTGTTCAGCTACCCTCTTACCGAATAATTCAGCGTCATTTTCAAGTTCAGCAGGACCTTCCTTGCAGAATACATATCCAAGATGCATATATGGTTTTCCAAGTGAGCTTCCTCCTGAATAAACCATCATTCCCTTAACCATCATATGTCCTACAATTGTATGTATTGCAACATCTGCTCCTCCGCATATGTAGTCACTTGTGGCAAATACTGCTCCAAGTTTTCCAGATAGTTTATAAGGTTTTGCTTCTTCATCAAACCAGCGTTTAAGTTCCCAAGTTGTATTTGCAAGATATGTAGGAGTTCCGAATATAACAGCATCACTTTCATTTAAAAAGTCTGCATCTATTTCCTGTATTCTCATACATTTTACTTCATCTACACCTTCTACTGATTCAGCACCTTTTTTTATAGTGTTTGCTATTATTTCTGTTGTTCCAAGTCTTGACTGATAAAGTATTGATATTTTCATTTTTAATACCCCCTGTGTTTATTTTTTCTATCCTCTTAAATCAGCTTTTATTCTGTTTGTCCTGAATAAAAGGTTAAACCCATCATTTATAGATTTTACAACTATATCACTATGGGCAATTATTTTTCCACAGCAGCCTTCCTCATCAATTATGCATACTGAAAGGTCTGCTGATTTAAACATCTCTATATCGTTAAATCCATTTCCAAAACATATAGTCTGTCCTTTTAGATTTTCTACTATTTCTTTTTTATGCTTTGAAGCCTCATCTCCAGGAAATACCTTTATCTCTGCTGGTAAATGACCGCATTTTTTATTTACTGTCCCATATGTATCAGCTGTAAGTATATAAATATTCAGAAGTTCACCTAGCTTTTTTATATTTTTTTCTGTTTCAGAATTTACATCTCCGTCAACTGCTATTGTTCCATTGTAATCAAATACAGCATTTTCAAAATTAAACATTCCTCTTCCTGGTATTTCAACTTTTATCATAATACTCTCCTGTATAAAAGCACTCCTTATATTTTATAATTATTTTTTAATACCTTATAAAACACCCGTACCTTTAATTTACGCTCTGAATTTTATTTTTAATTCTCTTATTTTTTCATCTTTTTCAAGCTTATTTATTATGGCTTTATTTACTTTTCCCTCATCTATCTGTATTATACATCCACCAAGAAGTGTCTTATTACCTCTCCATTCAAGATAATCACCCATTTTATTGCTCTTTAAAAGCCATCCTATAAAGTCTATATCTTCAAATTCTTCTATTTTGTATTTTTCTATATCATTTACTGTACATTTTCCGAATTCATTTTCTATATAATACATAAAGTTTGTAAAGTATTCTACTCTTGTCATTTTTTCACTTGTATATTCATTGAACATTACTGTTTCTTTTAATTTTGATACATCTTTACTTATAGCTTCAACTGTTGCAAAGTCTGTAAAATATCTTACCTTTGAATATGTATTTTTTTTCTTCCAGTCAGCTATAAATTCCTTTATCTGTGCATTCATTTCCCATTTATCAAAACTTGTTATTTTCATAGTTGCATCGTATAAATCTTCAACTTTGAATGCACTATTTGTATAATTTATAGTATTGTATCCTACATTCTGAGTAAGTTTTGTAAGATATTCTTCTCCATCTTCATCATATACAACATAAAGATCCACTCTTGCATCATCATAATAAACTCTGTCTTTGCTTTCAGGTTTATAACCTTTGAATTTTCTCTTTATTCCTGCTCCTGCATATACTAATTTTCTGTTATCGTGTATTTTTACCTTTTCAATTATGTTTAAAAGTGATTCTACTTCATCTAATGCTATTTTCATTTCCAATCCAGCATGTATTAATATATATACATACTGCCTCCTTTCAAAATCATTAAATATTATTTTTTACTGTTTTGTTGTTTTTCTATATACAACCATATAACTATTATATCACTTTTAATTATATAAACAGATTTAAAGTTTTATATACAAAACAAAAGCTCCTTGTATGTAACCCTCTTTTATATGCTAATAAAATACATATCTGTATATACAAAATATAGTAAATTTATTTTTCTTAAGTTATTTTCTCTATTGTTATATATTTATTATATTCAATAAAACTCATTCGATATATTTTATTAACAAAAATTGTAAAACTATTTAAATATAAGTTTTAATTATATTTTTATGGGTATTACATTAATAATATATTAAATTTAAACGATAGGGGGAAACCATATGTCATTTTTAACTATATTATTGATAGTCGCTGCTGTTTATATAGTACTGACTATAATGAATACGAGAAAAAGAATAAAATACATAAATAACAGACTTGAAAGCATAAAGCTGAATAAAAACGAGGTTGAAAGTCGGGAAGGTATAGAAGAAAAACTATCTGTATTAGATAGATACATGAACTACTACATACTTTCAAATGAAGGAGAAGTATATTCTCTTAAAGCAGATGATAAAAATCTTGAACACCTTGGAGATATAAAAGATATTTCTATGGAAGAAAAATACGAACAGAAGGGATTTGGCTGAGCTGCCTGTGAAGAACTGCGGTTCGCAGTTGTAAAAATAATCTCTGATAAAGGTGAATTTGAAACTATGTTCCACTCAGAATATATGGAAGATGTTAAAAGCTTTATAAACGGAGTTAAAGAAAAAATAAATACTAAGGAAATAAAAACTGTTTAACTTATACTATCTTATGAAAACCTGTATATACCGCGATATATACAGGTTTTCTTTATCTGCAAATATAATATAAAAAATACTATTATTACTGAATTTTTATAACTACAATATCAAAATTACTAATAATAGTTACATACATATTGAAATATAATATATAATAATATTATATATTTTATTAAAAGGGGATGAATTAAATGTCACTTGATGAGAGAAATGACGCTTTCACAGGATTTTTAGGGTTAGGATATGACCGTTCAAAGGAATATGAAAAAAGAGTTGCTGAAATGGATGCATACATCCACGAAAAATACACTCAGGAAGAACTTGAAAAAATAGAAAAGCTGAACATATTCCTGCAGCTTCCAGAAGATACACTAGATACTGTCACAGAAATATACGATAAAATAAAAGGCGTTTATACTTGCGAGGATATTCTTCTATACGCTGAATGGAGAGCTGATAAAATGAGCTTCTATACTGAAACTATAAGTATATTAAATAAAAGAGAAAATCTTGAAAGAGAAGAATTCAAAAGAAGATTTGATGATATCGACTTATTTACAAAATATATAAGATATCAGGCTATAAGCTATAATGTAGCTATAGACCTATACAAACATATGCAGTACGTAGAAAACGATAGAATAATATAATAAAATTAAATAGAAATTGATACTCTGTTTATACTTTTAAATTATTTAAAAAATGATAAATTAACTATAAGCAAATTTATATTAGTATAATAAAATACCTGTACAGATTTTAAAATCCGTACAGGCTTTTTTATTATTTATACAGCTGCAACTTTATTTTTTTCTATTACGTTTTCTACTTCCTTCATAAACATTTTTACGTTTGTCATATATCCAGCCTGGAATGATGCCTCTATCTCACCTTTTTCATAAATCATATTAACTACCGCCAACTGCAGTTCTCTTGAGCTGGCTCATCCAGAACTTTTATGTCCATACTGTGGTTTCATTGTTATAGATTTTATATTTTCCATAGGTTCAAGCTCTTTTAATCCTGATTTAAGAATATATATTTTTCCATCCTCTGAAGCTATGTAAAAATCAAGGTCATTACTTAATACAGACACTTTCTCTCTTAAACCGTCTCTCAATTCTATATCAGCCTTATTCTGTCTTACCTGCTGTAAATTATCTTTTAGAGTCTGCATTTTTTTTCTAGTTTTACCAAAAGTAATAACTACATATATAACTACTATTACCGCAAATATAGTACCAAATGACATATTAATCACCTCTACTTTTTAAAAATTTATTATGTATATAATAAAATATCTTTCTACTTTTTCTAAAATACGTATTATTATGGTTGCTTCCTTTCTTTATATAAGACCATAATATATTAAATTGCATTCTGTTTAGATATAATATTTTACATATTATAAATATACTATTTTTTAATTTGTGTATCAATATTGTTGTTAATGGCTTATTTACAATTTTTATCAATAGGTAAATTAACTGTTTATTTTATATCTATATATCTTGCATACATTAAAGGAACATCCCTTTTCTTTATTGCTGGTCTCATAGTTAATACATTTCCAAGCTCACCATATACAGTTATTTTATCTTCTTCAACTAAATTTCTACTTACTTCTGAATTTTTTTCTTCGTCTTCTTTACTTAAATAAACAGCAACCATACCATCTGACAACGTATCTTCATACTCATCAAGCCACATTATAATTACAATTGATCCCTCTTCCTCACCGTCTCTTATATCGTATACTTTTCCACTGAACATAGCCTTCTTACCTGTATAATCCTCTGTATTTTCTATTATATCCTTATAGTCGTATTCCTTTGTGGATTTTATATATGCGTCTTTTTTACTATTATCTGGTTCTGGTTTTACAGCCTCGTCTTTTTCTATATCCCGTTCTGGCTGTATTTCCTCCTCAATCTGAGTATTTTCTTTATCTGATGTATAATCCATGTCCTCTGATGGAGCTAAATTTACCCCAATACCTAATAATACTATAAAAATAACAGCTCTTATTAGGTTTCTCTTTAAATCTGACATATCAGTAATTTTTTTCACTATTACAGTATATATTGGTGTACATACTAACCCCGATAAAATTTCAAATATTCCACCAAGTGTATTTGTTCCTAAATCAGAAAATCCTACCGCCATCCAGAATATACCTAAAATAAATGCAAAAAAAGCACCTATTATTTTTAATATCCAAAGCATGATATTCACCTCTTATTTTAAAACTATATTTATATTAATTTTACCATAATTAATTATATTTATATAAACCAAAACTTATAATTTTATACCTTCATTCCTATTATATATTTAAATATGCTATGCCTGTTTTATATAAAATCTTTAAACCTGATTTTATATATTATATATTCTTACTACATGAACTAAACTTTCAGATACTCACAGCTGGTTTAATAAAATAATGTCTGCTATCCTGCAAATTTATCTTTTTAATAAAAATCCTCGTGCATCTAGTATTATTATTAAAAATACAATTTTTAGCATTTTATATTTATTTTTTAATATAATTTTATTATTATATATATAAGGAAATATATTTCTTATAATAAAAAAGAGGTGATCTTATGACTATATCAAAACTTGACTGGAAAGGCGCTATATATACACTTATAGTGGCTGTTGTTGTTTACTTCATTAAATGCTTTATTATACAGAATATGCCCGATTTTCTGTTTATAGGTGCAGGTATATTCCTTATTATTTTGGGATTTATTCTTTCTATCCTGGAAAAATTATGGAATATTCCATTTTTAAATTCTATACCAAACTGGCAGGGCGCCGGAGTTCTTGTAAACTCCTACTGTCTTGTTGGTATCGGTCTGGCACTTGTATCAATAACACCTTTAAAATTTATAATTTATGTTATTTCCGGTACTACAATACTTATAATACAGAGATCGTTTATGAAAACAAGAATAAAAAAATCTAAAGACAGTTAATTACATATAATTTTAAATACATCAAGTCACTTTATAAAACAGAATAACGAATTATGTGCCGTAAAAATGAAAATTTTTATGAAACAGCAGCAGAACCTTATTTGTAGAATAACGTATTATATTTTAGGGGTCCTATTTTTTCAGATATATACGATATTCTATACGATAAATACATATATAAAAAGACACCCCGATTTGTCTGTTCAGAAATCTGAATACAAATCTACTGGGTGTCTTTTTTATATTATATTCTATTGGGTTGCTTTTTTAATAATACTGATTATAAAACAGCTATTAATTCTATTTCAACTTTAACGTCTTTTGGAAGTCTAGCAACTTCTACGCAAGATCTAGCTGGTTTGTTTTCACCGAAGAATTCAGCGTATACTTCATTTAAATCTCCGAATTCGTTCATGTCTTTTATGAAAACAGTAGTTTTAACTACATTTGAGAAATCTGCACCAGCTTCAGCTAATACGTTCTTTATGTTAGTTAAAGATCTAGTAGCCTGTTCTTTTATTCCACCTTCAACAACTTCCATAGTTGCTGGGTCTAGTGGAACCTGTCCTGATAAGAATAATAAGTTTCCTGCTTTTATAGCCTGAGAATATGGTCCTAATGCTGCAGGAGCATTATCTGTATGTAATACTTCGTATTTCATTTTATTGCCTCCCGAATAATTTTATTATCTGTACAATTAAATTATATTTATTTTGTACTTAATTGTTTATTGTGTATTGTATACAATTTATTTTATGAATTTATTATAACACTGTTGATATTGAATATCCACTATTTTTTCAATAAAATTTTTTAATATTTTTATATACATCTCTAATTTTATCTATTCTTGTAATTATAGTTACTATTACCAAAATATAATTTCCAATATCAATATTATAAAAAGTATTATAGTCATAAATATCACCTCAATTAATTACTATATTCCTATTTTTAGTATACCACAGATTTCCCAAATATGTTACTCTTAGATTTTTTATAAGTTCGATATTCTCAATTGTTTTCATTCAATAAAATAATATATTTATAAAAAATAACTTTACCATCATATTTAATAATTTTAATTTTTTTAATCTTTTTGAGTAAGTTATAACTAACTGGGTATATAATGAATAACTTAAAAATCTACAATATAAAATCATAAGAAAATATGATTATTGTAAAGATAAATCAAAGAAATACAAATTAAATTTTTAAATTACAGGAGGAAATAAAAATGACAGCTAACTTTGCAAATAAATTAAACCCATACTTATCAGACCTAGTACTAATGTACTTAAAATTACATGATTTTCACTGGAAGATAAAAGGAAATATGTTCGTTCAGGTTCATCTTTATACAGAAGAACGCTACAACGATATGGCATTAAAATTCGATGAGGTTGCGGAAAAGATAATAATGAGTGGAGAAGCTCCGGTTTCTACTATAAAACAGTATCTTGAACTTGCTTCAATAAAAGAATTAGGAAAGGACTCTTACTCTGATGTAGAAGTTTTAAAAGAAGTACTTAAAGACTTAACTTATCTTAAAGAAAAAGCTTCTGAGCTACACAAATACTTCGATGAAGAAGGTGCTTTCTCAGTGGTAGGTATGCTTGAAACTCATATAGAAGGATACGAAAAAGAAATATGGTTCCTTAAATCTATGATTGCATAGTCTGAAGAAATATAAAAACAGTTTACAAATAGTGGGATTAATATTAATCCCACTATTTTTTATTTTTTCAAATACCCTATCTAAAATAATTATGTAAATACCAGCCTTATAAATAAAAAAAGAGCAGAATATAAATACTCTGCTCTAATATACTATTAAACTATATCTTAGTAATTTTCAGCTCTTACTTCGAAGAAACTCTGTGGATGTTTGCAAACTGGGCAAACTTTTGGAGCTTCTGCTGATATTACAACGTGTCCACAGTTACGGCATTCCCACATAGTTATTCCCGCTTTTTCGAATACCTGGTTAGTTTCAACGTTTTTAAGTAATGCACGATATCTTTCTTCGTGTAATTTTTCTATTGCACCAACTGCTCTGAACTGAGCTGCTAAAGCTGTGAAGCCTTCTTCTTCAGCGTCTTTTGCCATATTTTCGTACATATCAGTCCATTCGTAGTTTTCACCTTCAGCTGCGTGAAGTAGGTTTTCTGGAGTATCTCCTAATTCACCTAAAGCTTTGAACCATAATTTAGCATGTTCTTTTTCATTCTGTGCAGTCTGTAAGAATAAAGCTGCTATCTGTTCGTATCCTGCTTTTTTTGCAACTGATGCAAAGTAAGTGTATTTGTTACGAGCCATTGATTCTCCAGCGAATGCATCCCATAAGTTTTTTTCTGTTTTTGTTCCTGCGTATTTGTTTGCCATTTTAAAATCCCCCTTATCAATTATTAAATTTCTTTATTTAATTCATTTATATCTCTAAAATAAGTATATTAATCAAATTTATAAATCCAATATATAACTATACTTATTTAAGTTTTACTAACCAATGAAAATCATAGTGTTTTGATACTGTTTTTCACTTAGAATTATATTTTATTATTATTTTTTTATAGATAAGATATATTCTTCCTGATTTCTTCGAAAATAATAATATCATTTTTAAAAAAATATTTCAATAAAAAAATAGCAAGTTATTAATTTTTATATAATTTTATTTAAAATCTAATATTAAATAAAGTTTTTGTTATTTTTACTTTTTATTTATTGATTTTATTATAATCTTTATCTTCTTATCTTTATATACCCCGTGAAATTCCCTTCTAACATATTTTTTGAAAAAATAAAAAATAATTTTATTCCCAGTTCAGATTACTTTAAGTCCTTGCCTTTAAATAAAAATCCCCCTCAAAATACCATTATATAAATCGTTTAAATCACTATTCTTTTGATTATTTAGTTTTATATTAAAAATCAAAGAAACTAATAAAATCTGTTTCTCCACATAATATCTCTGTTTCCCTATAAAAATACATATCAATAAGAGTATAATTAAATTATAAAATATTTATAAATAAGAGGATGTACTATTATGAAAAGTAAAACTATGAATACGGTAGCAGTTATGGTAGAAAAATACTTTGAAAAGGAATTTTCTGAACAGATTATTGAAGATGCGTTTGTACTATGGAAACAGCTATGCGAGGAGAACAAATCAGCATGTAAAGAGAAAAAAGCCCATTATATAGATAATATTTTTCCGTGCATAAGCTATTACGAGGCTTTAAAAAAGAATGGTATTAAAAAACAGGATGCACTTGAATTCATGGATGAAAGCTGGAAAAGCATGGCTCTTAAAGGAGCTAAAAATACTAAAAAGATTTTAAGTATTTTGGGGCTTTATAAACTGTATCCTGCTATATTTCAATGGATAGCTGAAAACAAGTTCGGTTCTAAGGCTGGATTTAGTGCAAAATTTTATTCACTTGGCAGGAGACACTGTAAATTCGATATGACAAAATGCTTATTTATGGATACCTGTAAAAAATATGGTTGTCCGGAGCTTACTCAATGCTTTTGTCATACAGATGATATCAATAATGCTGATTTGCATCCTAATCTGTGTTGGAATCGCACGCAGTTTATGGGTAATGGTGGTGAATTCTGCGATTTTGATATTTATGTAAAAGATAATAAGAAATAAAAGGAACTCCATGTCTAACTTGATGATTTGTAAATACAAAAAACGCCGCCGAAATTTTCGGCGACGCATTATTTACATCTTTTTTATGATTATTCAGCTATTTCCCAATTGTGGTATATATCTTATTTTTAAATTTATAACTCATTTCATAAATTATAGTTATAAAACAATATATTTTATATATTATTGAAGTTTACTAGAAATATCTGAATTCTTTTCATTATAATTTGATATTAAATTATTTCTTTCTTGAGTATATGAATTATAATTACCACTTGGATTTAGTGCAGCATCATTCAGCTGATTAAATGCCGAATATAAATTTTGAGCGGACTCTCTTAAACTTATTAAATCCGAATCATTTTCTAGTCCACTTGGTAAATTTTTTATATTGTCATAAAAAGCATTTATTTTTTCTTTATTATCCTTACAATTTGTAAATTTATCTGTATTCTCAACATAAGCTGAAAGTATTGCCGCATCTATATCCGCACCATGCTTATCTTCAAATATATTTTCGCTCCAGTATCTAAGAGTTATATCCATTGTTTCTTGACTTTCAATTGCATATTTCTGTGCACTTATAGTGAATATTTTTGCTGATGATATATATTCCTCTTTTGCTTCTTCTTTAGAGATGTTAATTGCATTTATACCTATAACAATGACAAAAATAGTGGCTATTATTCCTATTATTATTTTTTTTATTTTACCTTTTCTATCTTCTTCTTCAATTTCATTTACATATTTTTTACCACACTTTTTGCAAAAGAACTCATCTTCAGATAAAATACTTCCACATTTATTACACTTTCTCTCATCACTTTTAAAAATAACATCCATTCCTTTATTTCTCAATACCTTCTTGAAACAATCCTTTTTAACTTTTAATGTATTATATTTTACAGTAGCTTCTTTTGTATTTAATTTTATTGATACCTCTATTACGCCATTGATTTCCTTTAAAGCATCCTCTGCTCTTTTTGCACAAATTTTTCATTTTAATCCTTTTATAAAAAATTCTATTTCTTCTACTTCTTTTGACTCTTCTACTTCTTTTGACTCTTCTACTTCTTTTCCACATTTAGGACATTTATCTAGTATATCCTCAAAAGAATTAGCACAATTAGTGCATTTTTTTAACATATATAATTCTCCCTTCATAATTACCCTTTACTTAAAATATATACCCCTTGTAATTATAACATATTTTAATATTAGCATATTTTATATATAATAATAGAAAATAAAATTCTTCTTATAATATTTAATTTTCTTTTCGCTATAATTTATGCTTGTCATCTCGTAAATATATTCTCTGTAAATATCATCTATTAACATATAACATAAAAAAACACAAATTAAGTCATTTATAAGTAACGTATATCATTATCAAACTATCACATACCCTAATTATTTATACTAAAAAACAATGTGTATACCATCATTATTATATATTTAAAAACAAAAAACGCCGCCGAAATTTTCGGCGACGCATTATTTACATCTTTTTTATGATTATTCAGCTATTTCCCAGTTGTGGTATATATCCTGAACATCATCATCATCTTCAAGCATATCTATTAATTTTTCCATTGCATTGCACTGTCCATCATTGTCTAGTACAGTCATAGTCTAGCAAAATAAAAATATATAAATATTCTAACATATTATTTTACTTTTAGTATATATTGACTTTATCCAATGCTTTCTTTTTAATTGCCACCAATTATTTAATCTTCTAATAATTTAATATATCTTGCTACCATAACAGGTATAGTTCTTTCATTTCCAGCTGGAGCGATATAAGTAGATGGATCTCCCATATCACCGTATACAGTTATAACATCATCTTCTATAAATCTTGATACAGCATCCGGATCTTTCTGTTTTTCTTCGTCCGAAAAAGCTACAATCATATCATCATTATAATATCCGTATTCTTCATCTTTTACAAATAAATGTATGGCTGCAAGTCCATCTTCATAACTTATCTGAGCTATTTTACCTGTAAATACAACAGCCTTTCCCCTGTACTCTTCTGAATTTCTAAGAACATCTTTATAATTACATTTTTTAGCATTTTCTATATATTCAGCTTTCTCACTTTCTAATGACTCTTGAGAAACTATACTCGATGAACTTTTTTCAGTTGATTTATCACTTGAATTACATCCAACAAATAAAGTCATTCCCAAAATTAAAATTGTACTTATTGTTGCTATAATTTTAATTTTTTTAAATTTCATAATAAAATTCCCCCATTTACTACTATTAAATATATTATTAATTTTTAACATTTTAATTAATATCGATTATTTTTAATTTATTATTTATTAATTTATCATATACCTTTCTACAAAACTAGGTACTCAATAAATCATTTATATCCTTTCCAAAGGTTTTAAAATCTTGTAATCGTTTAACTTCAAGATTATACTTTTTTATTAATTGTTCTTCTATTGGTTCATGAAAACTAAATTCACCTATTTCATAATATAATTCTTTAAATCCTGATATCACATAAAAATCTTTTTACTGATTTTCTTCATAATCAAAATATTTACCTTTTCTTATAACTTTATCCGAATCAACTAAATCATATTCACATTCATATACTTTATATGTAATTTTCTTTGATTCTTTATGTATGAGAATAGAATCAAACAGATTTAATATATCTGATTTCATCTTATAATATTTCTGTTCATATTCTTCAGCCTTTTTAGCATTATATTTATCATATCTATAACTTTTATATTCCCTTTTAGTATCTCGCTAGTTTTTAGCACGTTTATTTATTGAATATAATACTTGTCCAATAATGTCTTTTGTTATTTGATTTTTTTAATCAGATTTGTATATTATTTTGGTGTTTTCAATATTTTTATCTCCTCCCTTAATATTCATTACCTTTATTTTAATTATATTTTGTATCCACGCAGTATTAGGTATGGAATGAAAAATAATTATAAAAAAAGCAACCATAATATACAAATTAAGGCTACTTTTACCCTTGATTATTGTTAACTGTTACTTTTTTACACTTACACAAATTCTACACACATAAAAGTACTAACATTACTACTTTTTATTACATCAAATTTTCAAATCTTCTGTTCAAATCTGCACACAATCTGTATTTATCTATAACCATTATTTATCTGGTAAAAATATTATTACTCCTAAGGAAAATATTCCAAATACCATTCCTAATAAAAACCATATAATTTGATTATAACCTTTTTTTTCAGCTATTATAGCACACGCAATAGCAAATATAATCCATATAACTAAAACCATTATATTATTTCCCCTTTACACTTTTTTTGAAAATCCCTTTGCTAATGCACCTAATAAAGGTATTCCTATTATTGCTCCAACACCTGTTAAAGATATTAATGCACATACTAATGCTAAGAACAAAAATAATAATGACTTTAAGGCGGAACCCAGTCCTTCACTTTCTGCTCTATTATTTACCGTTACAATTCCGATAATCATAACTATTATTAATATTATTATTTCCATTTTTTCTCCTTTTCTAAGTTTATTTAAAAATATTAATAAAATATATCATGTAATATTTTTTGTTGAATTTATATTTTTCCTTTTTATTATATATATTGTATAAATTATTTTCAAGCTAAAAATAGTAATTTACAATACAAAATATATATCAAAATAATTAATTTCATTTAGTTATTCAATATTATTTTTATGTTGTGTGTAATAATTCAACTGCTATAATTAATTAAAAATTGCATATTATTATTTTTAGTTATCCATTCCATTTCATTACATTCTTAATTAAAAGTGCTTAGACAATTCAAATTATTTTCACCCTATTTAATAGTAGCATGAGTATCGTTAGTAAGATTATTAACCATATATTCAACAGTTTCTTTAATATACCTACCCTTCAAGTTATATGATTCCAGATTTTTTATTCCTATATCAAACAACGTTATTATTATATATCTATCTTAGGTTTCAATATAACTATATAACAATAAATATAAAACTTTTTAAATTTTTTAAAATATTATCGATATATCTGAAAGATAACTTTCTTTATTTAAGATGATTTTAGATATTATTTTATATGAATATATGTAATCTCTTCTAATTCCACTATTCTATTTTCTTCTTTGCAATAAGTAAAAAAACTTTTAAGATTATTCTTGTAGCCTTTGATTCTCCTTTCAGTATAATTTCTGCTTATAATTTTATAAATATATTCTCTGTAAACATCATCTAATAGCAAAAAAACACCCCCATTAAGTCATTTATAAGTAATGTATATCACCATTAAACTTATGTATGTCTTAATTATTTATACTAAAAAACAATATGTATACCATCATTATTATATATTTAAAAACAAAAAGCGCCGCCGAAATTTTCGGCGACGCATTATTTCAATCTTTTTTATGATTATTCAGCTATTTCCCAGTTGTGGTATATATCCTGAACGTCATCATCATCTTCAAGCATATCTATTAATTTTTCCATAGCATTGCACTGTCCAT
>SAMEA104404097__coassemble_365_pt1 | contig 46275 bp, 37 predicted proteins | sample SAMEA104404097__metabat2_high_PE_014 | metagenome-assembled genome bin SAMEA104404097 (sample SAMEA104404097) | Balaenoptera acutorostrata | reverse complement strand
AAAGAATTAATAAAAGAGAATAGATATCATATTAAATAGAATTAAATCAAAATTATATAAATAAAAAATTAATTTAAAACAAAGTGAAAATATTGAAATTTACACGATTTAACCAATTCAAGAAATCTATATCCTATGATATAATCAGATTAAACAAAATAATCGGGGGCGAAAATAATGGTTAATAGTATAGTTGTGAATCAGTTAAGAGTCAGCAGAAATATAGAAGAAAGCTTTATTGATGTATTTATAGTGGATTATGACTATATTTTTGCAACAAAGATAAGAGATGATCTTGAAGTATTTGGCTATACATCTGTAATAGCTGAAAATCTGCTCAGTATAACCGAAGAAGTTGTAAATCTAAAACCAAAGGTACTGCTTATATCAATGGAACTTCCATATAAAAGCGGACTTGAATATTACGAGGAAATTTCGAAATTTTTAAATATCCCCGTTGTTTTTATGTTGCCCGAAAAAAACGATTTAAATGACGTTTTATATTTAAACTCAAAGGGATACTGCTATATACTGAAGCCTTTTTCAGTAAAATATCTTATACCTGTTATGAATAAGGCAATAAAAAAATCAGTTAAAAATATAGGAGAAACAGGATACATAATGGTTATAAAAGATGTAGTCCTGAATATATCCACAAATACAGTAATGCACAATGATAATATCGCAGAACTAAATAAGGATGAGTTTAGGATACTGTATCTGCTCATGAGCAGGAAGAATTCTGTTGTAGGATATGATGATATAATTTATGCAATGAGTGTTACGGGGATAGATGCTGATAATGCCTATATAGATATATGTATAAAATCCATACTCAATAAATTAAAGAGAATCGGAGTAAAAAATTTTGTTCTTCAGGTTAATGGAGAAGGATATATAATTTACGGATAAATTAAAAAAGCTGTACAGATATGATTACTGTACAGCTTCTTTTGATATAAGAACACTAACAGCAGGCTATGTGTTCTTTTTATTTGTATTTTTAAACAGACTGTAAAGATGTTTTTACTGTGTGTTTCCAGTCTTATTTGATATTATTTTTTTATAAAGTATAATAGCCATTATGGCAGCTATAAATTCTGCAATAGGGAATGTAATCCAAACACCATTAAGACCTATAATTTTTATAAATATAATTGAAAGGGGAACTACTATAATAAGCTGTCTTACAATTGAAATTATAAGAGAGAATAATCCCTTTCCTAAGGCTTCAAATACACCGCTCATTGTTATTCCTATAAATGAAAATGCAAATCCAAGAGACAGAATTCTAAGTCCTGGTATACCCATCCGTAGAAGATCATTTGAAGCATTGAACATTAAAAGAAGCTGTTCTGGTATTGCACAGAATAAAACGGTACCACCTATAAGCATTACAGCAGAGAAGGAAAGTGCAGTTTTTATTGTTCCTAAAACTCTTTTCTGAAGTCCGGCACCGTAGTTATAACTTACTATAGGTCTCATACCCTGAATCATTCCTGTTACAGGCATATTTACAAATGTCTGTAATTTATAGTAAATTCCGAAGAATGCTATACTTGCCTGTGAAACTGAAGCAAGAATACCATTTATTATAGATGTAAGTATTGAAGGCATTGACATCATCATCCCAGAAGGAAGAGCTATTTTGTAAAGATCAAATATAAGTTTTTTATTTGGCTTAAAGTGATGCTTTTTAATCTTTATAGGAGATTTTTTAATAAATAGTATAATTGAAAGTAATGCGGCTGAGAACTGTCCGATAATAGTTGCTATTGCAGCCCCTTTAACTCCCATTGCAGGAAATCCGAAAAGTCCGAATATGAATATAGGATCCAATATGATATTTGTTATTGCACCGAATCCTTGAAGAAACATTGGAATCATCATATTTCCATTTGCCTGGAATATTTTTTCAAAAAGAATGTGTAACAGCATACCAATAGATAAAGTTATTACTATTAATCCATACTGTATCGCATAATTCATAACTTCGGCACTTTCTGTGAAAATAGAGAAGAAAGGTTTAAGTCCGAAAAGACCTATAAACACGAATATTAAAGCGTGTATTACAGTAAGGAATATACCCTGTCCTACATAGCGATCTGCCTTTTCAATATTTCCAGCTCCCATATTTATGGCTATATTTGCATTTACTGCCACACCAAGACCTACCGCAAATGAAAGCACAAGGTTCTGAAGAGGAAAGGCTATACTTACAGCAGTAAGAGCTTCCTGACTTATCTGAGCAACGAATATACTGTCTATTATGTTATAAAGAGACTGTATAAGCATTGATATCATAGGTGGTATAGACATAGAAAGAAGAAGTGGAAGTATTTTCCTATTAATTATAGGATTTGGAGTATTAACTACCTCCGAATCATTATTTTCGTTATTTGTATTTTTAGTAATTGAATGTTTAGTCATAAGAACCCCCTTTTTATTATTTAAATAATCAAGATTTATATAAATACTGTTATTATCATATATTTATAATAACTACTTTTGTATATAAATTTTATGAGAAAAATATTAATATTTTGATTTAATGCAATAAAAAAGACTATAGACTCCGTTTATCTCAGAAACGAAAAAATCTATAGCCAATTTTGGCAAATTTATATTTAATTTAATGACCTTGATTATTCTACAATAAAAATCCGAATAAAGTCAAGTATTTTTTGTGAAATTTTATAATATACATTAAAAAGGGATTACTTACAATCTGTAAAAAATATAAATTTATAACCTAAAATATTTAATTAATCTATCACTTTTATAGAAGCACCATTCTTTTCGCATTTAAGTTTTAATAAAGTCCAGTCAGCTTCAAGTGTATCAAATACAGGAGTCATTTTTTCATCAAAGTCTGCATTATCCACGTTATTAAGAGCCATTATTGTAGGGCCTGCACCGCTTAGGAATACTCCTAAAGCACCGTTTGAATAAGAGGCATCGACGACTTTATCAAATCCTTCTATAAGAGACCCTCTGTAATTCTGGTGAAGCTTGTCTTCGCATGCTGCTTTAAGGAATTCAAATCTGTTGTTAGAAAGAGCAGCTATTAAAAGGGCAACTCTTGAAACATTGAATACAGCGTCCTTGTAGTCAAGCTGTTTTGGAAGTACTCCTCTTGATTTTTCTGTTGAAAGTCTGAAGTTTGGTATCATAGGGCAGAACTGTATTTTATCTGATATGTCTATCTGATCAACTATGATATCTCCGTTTTCGTGAAGTATTGATACTGTCATATTTCCGAATATAGCAGGAGCTATGTTGTCTGGGTGACCTTCTATGTCAGTTGCTATTTTAAGAAGCTCTTCCTTTGAAAGATTAGAATCTGTAAAATAATCAGCTGCATAAACACCTGCAACTATGCAGGCAGCACTGCTTCCAAGTCCTCTGCATACTGGTATATCAGCATCAAATATTATTTTAAATCCACCAGGAACCTTTGCTGGTTTAACGTAATCTATAAAGTATTTTATGGATTTTACTACAAGGTTATCTTCATTTTTGAACTGGTCTTCACAGCCTTCAAATTCATAGCCACTTTCTATTTCTTCAAATCTTATTCTGTTATAAAGGTTTAACGCTATTCCAAGACAGTCAAACCCTGGACCTACATTTGCACTTGTTGCTGGAACTTTAACTTCTATCATGATAAATCACCTTTACTTTCTTATGTATTTTGAATTGATTTTAAATAACTATCAATATTATTAACTGACTATTGACTGGTATAATATCATTTTCAGGTATTATATCATTTCTAAACCTGTTTTCATGTAAATTCTGACTGTTAATAAATGACAGGAAATATATTTATAAGTATTATTTTATTCCAAGGAATTCTGCAACAGATTTGTTGATTTCGTCCTTTTCACATACTGATTTATGTCTTATTTCCGCAGTTTTAAGTTTTTCTATAGGCTTTGGAACCGGAACAGAAGATATTTCAGATAGTTTTGCTATATCTTCAAATTCATCTGTATTTCTTTCATATCCAAGAGCTTCAAGTACACTTCCTGCAAATTTATAAGGACTTGCAGTACTTACGACAACTGATGGAGTAGTATCAGCGGTTTTTTCCTTGTATTTCATAAGGCAGTTATACGCAACTGCTGTATGAGTATCTATTACATAATTTTCTTTTTCGAATACATTTTTTATAGACTCGTTTACTTCATTTTCAGATGCAAAGTATGCGTCAAACGGAGCAAGTCTTTTCTTCATATCATCAGATATAGTGTATTTTCCGTATTTTGAAAGTTCTTCTAAAAGAGATTTTACAACAGGGCCATTTCCATCAGATATATCGAATAAAAGTCTTTCAAGATTACTTGATATAAGTATATCCATTGAAGGAGATTCAGTAAGTATAAGATCTCTGTTTTTATCATATGTTCCTGTACAGAAGAAATCATAAAGTACATTGTTTTCATTTGATGCACATATAAGTTTATTTACGGGAAGTCCCATTTTTTCTGCATAATATCCTGCAAGAATATCACCGAAGTTTCCAGTAGGAACAACAAAATTTATTTTGTCATTTTCCTTTATTTTTCCTTCCTTTAGCATCTGAGAGTATGCGTAGAAATAATAAACTATCTGTGGAAGAAGTCTTCCAAGGTTTATTGAATTTGCAGAAGATAGGAATATGCCCTTATCATTAAGTATTTTATTGAATTCAACATCTGCAAAGGCATTTTTAACACCACTCTGAGCATCATCAAAGTTACCCCTTATTCCTGAAACAAAAGTATTGGCACCTTCCTGAGTTCTCATCTGACGTTTCTGTATAGGGCTTACACCATCTTCAGGGAAGAATACTGATATTTTTATTCCATCTATATTTTTAAATCCTTCAAGTGCTGCTTTTCCTGTATCTCCTGAAGTAGCAGTAAGAATGGAAATTTCACCTTTGAAGTCAGTTTTTTTCTTTGAAGCCTGCATTAAGTGGGGCATTACTGTAAGAGCCATATCCTTGAAAGCAAGTGTTGGACCGTGGAATAATTCAAGGTATGCTGCATCATCTGTATATTTCATCTGAACGGCGTCATCACAGTCGAATTTACTATCATAAGCACTTTCTATACATTTCTTTAATTCATCTTCAGTAAATTCAGGTATAAATTTTTTAAAGATGAAGAGAGCAGTTTCCTTATAATTCATTCCTGAGATTTCTTTTAAATTACCACTTAAATCGGGAAACTCTATTGGAACAAAAAGCCCGCCATCTGGTGAGATTCCTTTTATTATAGCCTCTGAGGCACTTATTTTTATGTTGTTATCTCTAGTACTTGTATAAATCATAAAAACCTCCTTATTATTATAAGTTTTAAATTTAAGTGAATATACATAAGCAATAAATTTTATTATTATAATTGCATTGTGTAAATACTTTGATAGTTAGTTTGTATAAAAATAGGGGGACACCTGATAAATAAAACAGAAACCTTAATTTTAACAATAAAAAAATCCCATCCCTAAAAAGGGACGAGATGTTATTCCCGCGGTTCCACCCAGATTGATTATGCAAATCCACTTAAAACTTTAACGCAGCTTTACGTCATGTCTTACTAAAATCCATAATTAACAGGAAAACTTCAGACTGAAGCTCACGGGCAGTCTTCAACTTCTCAAATATAGAAAATCTTACAACCAGGGATTTTCCTCTCTGTATACCGAAATAAATTTACTTCTCCCGTTCAATGCTTTTCTTTATTATTTATAGTTATATTGTATATATAATAATAAAGAAAATAAATAAAGTCAACAGATTTTTCGAAAAATAATAAAATCAATTAAATATATTATTTTTTATACTTAATATTTTAGCTATAAAATTTTAGTCTCATTTACATATATATAAATATCCTTTAAAAACAGTTAATAAATAAAAATATCTAAATTAACAGAAAAATCACATTATAGTCGATATAAATAAAAAATAAATAATTAAAAGTTAGAAAATATAAACTAGATTTTATGAAAATATATGTTATAATAAATACATTGAATGAATCATATTTTAGTAATATGAAATTAATGTGATTTGTGACATTTTAAAAGTTTGTAAAATTATTTTTAAAATAAACTTTACAGGTTATGAAAAATAACAAAATAAAAAACAGAAAGAGGGCGAATGAATGCTTATTTTTGGAATAGGAATATTAGCAATACTTATGATATCAGGGCTTGTTGTACTATCTTATATATCTGAAAACAGAGGATAACAGAGTAGATAAAGACATTCACATATTTACAACAGATATAATAATGGAAAAATAAAAAAGTATATAATATAAATTGATATATAAAAAAAGAACAGTATTTTATGATGCTGTTCTTTTTTTTGTATTTATAAAATCTAACAGTAGAATCACAGGAACTATTTTTATATGTATATTCCATATAATTATTAAGGTAGTTGTATTATTTATATGGACTTCAAAATATTTAAATACTTTATATATTATTAGACACCTTAAACAGAAAAAATAAAAAGAAATATTAACGAAAATATGTAAATCTCAAAAATAAACAAAAAAAGAGATTGTCGTATTATTTAATATGACAATCTCTTTATATTTAAAATTTATCTTATATTATATACAACATTGATTATTTAGCCGCGTTTTTAGCTGCCTGTCTTGCTTTGTTGTACTGAAGTCTTTCATGTTCGTTAAGATATCTTTTTCTAAGTCTTATAGAATCTGGAGTTATTTCAACAAGTTCATCTTCTTCTATAAATTCAAGAGCTTCTTCAAGAGTGAATATTCTCGGAGGAGTAAGTTTTATAGCGTCATCTGATCCTGAAGCACGAACGTTTGACATTTTCTTATTTTTGCAAGGATTGACAACCATATCGTCTTTTCTTGCATTCATAGCTATTATCATACCTTCGTAAACTTCTACACCTGGGTCAACGAACATAGTAGCTCTTTCACTAAGTGCATTAAGTGCATAACCCATAGTAGTACCAGGTCCCTGAGCTATAAGAACACCATTACTTCTTGATGGTATATCACCTTTGAACTCTTCAAATTTTTCGAATGATCTTACTAGAGTACCTTCACCTCTTGTAACGTTGATAAATTCACTTCTGTATCCAAGAAGTCCTCTTGTTGGAGCAAGGAAAGCTATTTTTACATAGTCTCCTTCCATTTCCATAGATTCCATCATACCTTTTCTCATGTTAAGTTCATTTATTACTGTTCCAGAGTATACTTCTGGGCAGTTTACGATAACTCTTTCTATTGGTTCAAGAACTTTTCCGTTTTCGTCTTTGTGCATAAGAACTTCTGGTTTAGAAACTCCTAGTTCATATCCTTCACGTCTCATGTTTTCTATAAGTATAGAAAGATGAAGTTCTCCACGTCCAGATACTTTGTATCCGTCAGTAGTATCAAGTGGTTCAACTTTAAGTCCAACGTTTACTTCAAGTTCTTTTTCAAGTCTGTCTTTAAGATGTCTTGTAGTTACAAATTTTCCGCTCTTTCCTGCAAATGGAGAATCATTTACAAGGAAGTTCATTGATAGAGTAGGTTCTTCTATGCTTATCATTTCCATTGGTAATGGATTGTCTGGAAGACATATAGTTTCACCTATTGATATATCAGGTATACCAGATACAACAACTATTTCACCGCTTCCTGCTTCTTCAACTTCAACCTGTTTTAATCCTTCGTATACAGTAAGTTTACCTATTCTACCTTTTCTTGTTTCTTCTGAATCACCACATATGCATATGTTCTGACCACTCTGAACAGTACCTTTGTAAACTCTACCTATACCAAGTCTACCTATATAATCATCATATGCAAGAGAAGATATCTGAAGCTGAAGTGGTTCTTCATCGTAATCAGGATATGCTTCTACATGGTCTACTATTGTTTTGAATAGTGGAGAAAGGTCTTCACTATCATCATCCATATCAAGTTTAGCTATTCCCTGTTTAGCTATACCGTATATTATAGGGAATTCACACTGTTCATCTGTTGCATTAAGGTCTACGAATAAATCGAATACTTCATCTACAACTTCTTCCGCTCTCTGATCTTTTTTATCTATCTTATTTATGAACAGTATTGGTTTAAGTCCACATTCAAGAGATTTCTGAAGAACGAATCTTGTCTGAGGCATTGGTCCTTCACTTGCATCGACAAGAAGTATAACTGTATCAACAGTTCTCATAACACGTTCAACTTCTGAAGAGAAGTCAGAGTGTCCAGGAGTATCTACTATATTTATTTTGTAGTCTCCGTAGTTTATCGCACAGTTTTTAGAATATATTGTGATACCTCTTTCCTGTTCGATATCGTCGCTATCCATTACACGATCTCTAACAGCTTCATTTTCTCTGAATATTCCGCTCTGAGAAAGGAAGGCATCTACTAATGTTGATTTTCCGGCATCGACATGGGCGATAACCGCAATATTTATTATTTTATGTTTTTTTGACATAATATATCTCCTTTCAATTATTATAACTAAATGATTATAACATAATAATCAATATAGTACAATAAAGCAGAGCACAAGAATTGTATAGTTTTTATATACTTTATTAAGAATAATAGATAGTATTTTCATATCTCTGAAATCAATTAGTATGCCTCTTTTATAATAACGATTTCAGACTGAACAAAATTAAGTAAAAAAAAATTTAAAAAAATATGTTTGACATTATACCCCTTAGGGGTATAATAATAATTGAGAATGAATTTTAAATCCAAGAAAGGAAGGATATTTAATGTCAGAATCAGTTATTAAATTTAAAATTGAAGGCATGAACTGAAAAAGTTGTGCTATAAAGGCAGAGGATGCTTTAATGGAAGTTGACGGTGTAATGGAAGCATCGGTATCTATAGATACAAAAGAAGCGGAGGTAACTTATGACCCTGAAGTATCAGGAAAGGAAGAATTCGCAAAAGCATTAAAAGATAAAGACCTTGAAGCGGTATTTGAAGGTGAAGAAAATGCTGAAGAATCAGAAATAAATTTCATAGTAGAGGGTATGCACTGAAAGAGCTGTAACAAAAAAGCAGAGGATGCTTTAAATGAAATAGACGGTGTAATAAGTGCATCAGTAGTACTTGATACAAAAGAAGCAAAAGTAGTTTATAATCCATCAAAAGCAGGAAAAGATGATTTTGCAAAAGCATTAAAAAACAAAGACCTTGAAGCGGTATTTGAAGGTGGAGAAAAGGCAGAAGAAAAGGCCGAATCAAAAGAAGAAAAAATAAACTTCATAGTAGAAGGAATGAACTGAAAGAGCTGTGAAAAGAAAGCAGAGGATGCTTTAAATGAAATAGATGGAGTAATAAACGCAACAGTAGATCTTGATTCAAAGAAAGCTGAAGTAGTTTATGACTCATCAAAGGTAGGAAAGGCAGATTTTGTAAAAGTTCTTACAGATAAAGATCTTGAAGCGATATTTGACGGAGAAGCAGTAGTTCTTGAAAATGTGGCAGAAGAAAATGAAACTATAGAATTTATAATAGAAGGAATGCTTTGCAAGGGATGTGCAGGAAAAGCAAAAGAGGCCCTAAAAGATTTAGACGGTGTTTCAAATGTATCCGTAGATAAGGAATCTAAAGAAGCAGTTGTAGAATATAACCCTTCAAAAGTTGGTAAGGAATGTATGAGAGCAGCCTTAGCAGGTGTAGAAGGAAAATCATTCAGAGCAGTATTTACAGATGATGAAGAAGCCAACGATACTAAAATGGAAATATCTTTAAAAGATAAAAAACTAAAGAAGGCACCAGGAATTGGAAAATCTGAAGAAATAATCTTTAAAGTGGAAGGAATGCACTGTGCAGCTTGTGCTCAGGGAGCAGAAAAAGCACTTAAAAAATTAGACGGTGTCGAAGAGGCATCAGTAAATATAGCAACAGAAAAAGCAAGAGTAAAATTTGACAGAGGTATTGTAAGTGAAGAAGCTTTTAAAGATGCTATGCATTCAAAAGGTTTCAAAGCAATAATAGGTGATGAAGCTAAGAATAATAATGTAGAAGAAATAATCTTTAAAGTAGAAGGAATGCATTGTGCGGCTTGTGCTCAGGGAGCAGAAAAAGCACTTAAAAAATTAGATGGTGTTGTAGAAGCATCAGTAAATATAGCAACAGAAAAAGCAAAGGTAAAATTCGATAGAAGAATAGTACAGGAAGATGCTTTTGAAAAAGCTATGGAATCAAAAGGTTTCAAAGCCATAATAAGTGAAGAAGATAAAAAGGCAGCAACAAATCCAGATGATATCGGAAAACAAAAAGAAGTTCACAAGATGTTAAATGGATTCAAAATAACAATAGTATTAACAGCTATAGTATTTTATATAGCAATGGGACCAATGGTACCAGCTCCACTTGGGCCATGGCCACTTCCAGATATAATAAGTCCGGAAACAAATATATTAAACTATGCTGTAATACAGTTAATAATAGTAGTTCCAATCATGATAATAGGTAGAAGATTCTATATAAATGGTACAAGGGCTGTTCTTACTGGTACTCCTAACATGGATACGCTTGTAGCAATGGGTACTTCAGCAGCATTTATATACAGTGTTTACACAACAATAAGTATAGCAATGGGTAATGTGGGTTACTCACATCACCATCAGTTATACTTTGAAAGTTGTGGTATGATAATAGCCCTTATATCTTTAGGTAAATATTTTGAAGCAAAATCAAAAGGTAAGACTTCAGAGGCTATAAAGAAACTTGTAGGACTTCAGCCAAATACAGCAACTATAGAAACTCCAGAAGGTGAAAAAGTAGTTGGTATAGAAACTATAAAACCAGGTGATATAGTAATAGTAAAACCAGGGGAAAGAATACCAGCCGATGGTAATGTAGTATTCGGAAGCACATATGTGGATGAATCTATGATAACTGGTGAAAGTATACCGGTTGATAAGAAAGTAGGAGACCCTGTAACAGGGGCATCTGTAAATGGAAGTGGTATGGTAAAAGTAGAAGTTGAAAAAACTGGAGAAAATACAGTTCTTTCTCAGATAATAAGACTTGTTGAAAACGCACAGTCAAGAAAAGCTCCAATAGCAAAACTTGCTGATACAGTTTCAGGTTACTTCGTTCCAACAGTTATGGCAATAGCCTTAGTATCTGCCGGATTATGGCGGATATTCGGTGGAAAAGACCTTGTATTCTGTTTAACAGTATTCGTTTCAGTTCTTGTAATAGCCTGCCCTTGTGCTCTTGGACTTGCAACTCCGACAGCTATAATGGTTGGTACTGGTAGAGGTGCAGAAAACGGAATACTTATAAAAGGTGGAGATACTCTTGAATCTGCTTACAAAATACAGACAGTAGTATTCGATAAAACAGGAACAATAACAGAAGGGAAACCTTCAGTTACAGATATAGTTACATACAATGATTCAGAAAAATTAAGAGTTGCATCTCTTGCGGCTTCTGCAGAAAAAGGATCAGAACATCCTCTTGCTCAGGCAGTTGTAAAATATGCAAATGATAACAGTCTAAAAATATTCGAAACTAAGAGATTTGAAAACGTACCTGGTAAAGGTATAATTGCTGACATAGATGGAAGCAGAGTAGCAATAGGTAATATAAAAATGATGGCTGATGAAAATCTTGATACAAAAGAATGTATAAAAGACTCAGAAAAATTATCATCTGAAGGTAAGACTCCTATATACATAGCAATAGATGGAAAACTAAGTGCTGTAATAGGTATAGCGGATACAGTTAAAGAAACCAGTGCAAATGCTATAAAACGTCTTCACGAAATGAATATAAAAACAGTAATGCTTACAGGAGATAACAAGAAAACTGCTGAGGCAATAGCTAAAAATGTTGGTATAGATACAGTAATATCAGACGTTCTTCCAAACGAAAAGGCTGATGTTATAGAAAAACTTAGAAAAGACGGAGATTTCGTAGCAATGGTGGGTGACGGTATAAATGACGCCCCTGCTCTTGCAAGTGCTGATATAGGTATAGCGATAGGTAACGGTACAGATATAGCAATAGAATCTGCTGATATAGTTCTTATGAGAAACACTCTTGAAGATGTTCCTAAGGCTGTAAAACTAAGTAGAGAAACCATAAGAAACATAAAACAGAATCTATTCTGGGCATTCGGATATAATACAATAGGTATACCGGTAGCAGCTGGATTACTATACTTATTTGGTGGTCCGCTTCTAAATCCAATGATAGGTGCAGCGGCGATGAGTTTAAGTTCAGTTTCAGTTGTATCTAATGCATTAAGACTTAAGAGATTAAAATTATAATTAGGGTAGGTAAATAAGCTTTATTGTGAGATTTACAAATCTCAAATATAATTGAAGAAAATATATGTCCCTGTATCAGTTGATACAGGGGCTTTTTATTTTTTCTGATATTATATATATAAATAAAATAAAAGTTTTTCAGAAAATGAGATATTGATTTTAATTTACAGATATCATATTTTTAATATATATTAATTAAAAAATAAATTAATATATATTAAAAATATGATATAATACCTATTATAATGAAAAAATTTGAATTTAGGAGAATATTTAATGTTTGTAAGATATGAAAATATAAAGGATGAGGTTCTTATAGATTGCAGAACAAGAGAGGAATTCGAGAGGATGCCTCTTTTCGATAAAAACATCCCTATAATAGATGAAAGTACACACGATAAGATAAGAAAGTTTTATCCATGTGCTTTATTTGTTATATTATATTCTCTTTTTAAAAATAAAGAATATCTTAAAAATAAGCTTTTAGAATATTCAGATAATGGAAAGAAAAAAATAATAATAGGTTGCTCCAGGGGGAGACTTAGAAGTCCTATACTATGCCTTTATGCAAGAAACTTTGGAATAGAGTCTGAGGTTCTTAGCTGGGGGATAAGAGGATACTATAAAAAAAGAGGTCTTTTATAGTTAAAAATAAGGGAGTTAACAGTTATGATTCCTTATTTAAATATAGATACTAAAATATTTTTTCATATATAAACATAATTTTGAAATAGAAAAAACAGAAAAGCGTATGTATACATAATCAAATGTATATATAATAAAAAATCCCAGATAAACAGATAAATCTGGGTTATTTTAGAAAATTTATAGTTTTAAAATTAACAAAGATATGTAATCCATAAATTATACATATGGATAATATTAACCTACATATAATAAATATAATAAAATATTAATTTTATTTTCAATAGTATATATTAATAAAAATTATATATACTATAAAAAGTATAATAAAAGAAATATTATATATTTATAAAAACAATAAATCTTTTATTATAGAAAAAAAGAAAAATAAATATAAGAAAAAATAACAATTTATATAGTAGGTATAGGATAAATTAAGAATTAAGTGATATACTTATAATAGAGATACAGTAGAAAATAAACTTTAACAATATACAAGTTTTTTTATGATATAATATTATAGAAAAATGAAAGGAGATAAAAATATGAATTACTCAATACTTGTAATAGAAGATGATTCGAATATACAAGAATTAATAACGGAATTTCTAAGTGCAGAGGGATACAAAGTTGATTCTGCAAATGATGGTGTAGAAGGTATACAGAAATTTAAGGAAAAAAATTATGATCTTATAATATTAGATATAATGATGCCTAATCTTGATGGTTATGGTGTCTGTAAAATGATAAGAAAGACGTCAAGTGTGCCGATAATATTCCTTACAGCACTTAACCAGGAAATAGATCAGATTAAAGGATTTGAAACAGAGTGTGATGACTACATAACAAAACCATTCTCATTCAATCTTCTTGTTAAGAGGGTAGAGGCTATTTTAAGAAGAAGTAACAAGACAATAGGCGATAACTTCATAACATTTGAAAAGCTTAAACTTAATCTTGATACTTATTCCGCTGAAATAGAAGGAGAAGTAATAGAGCTTACATTAAAAGAATTCAATATACTAAGAGAACTTATAGAGAAATATCCACAGGTAATAACAAGAGAGGGTCTTCTTGACAGTATATGGGGATATGACTATTATGGAGATACAAGAATAGTAGATGCCCATATAAAAAATATAAGAAAGAAAATAACACTTCCTTATATAAAGACAGTAAAGGGAATAGGATATACTCTTGATAAAAAGGTAGATTAATTAAAAATTGTAATTTAATAACAAGTATAATTATGTCTACTATTTGCTTAAAATAGAATAAGCATGCAATCCAAGGGACAGAATATCTGTCCCTTTTTTAAAATTGAATAATTAATTCTGTATTATGATTTTGAAGAAAGAATTAACGCTCTTATAAAAAGAATTCTTTAAGGAGGATAATAAATTGATTAAAAAATTATATAGGAAATGGGAGAAAATAAGTATAAAGCATAAACTTTTTTATATAACAACTTCTCTTTTGATTCTGCTTGTGCTTATAATATACGGAATGCTTTATTTTATTCTTCCCAATTATTATCATAAATACAAAATAAACGAGCTACAGAAAAAAGTATCAGCAATAGAGGAGGTTTCTGATACCACATCTATTGAGGAAATAGAGAGGGAGCTGTTCAGCATGGCTAAGGAACAGAATCTGGCTCTGGTATTAAGGGATAGCGATGGGGGTATTATATATGGAAGAAATGAAGTAATATTTATAAAATATGGTCAGTATATAGACAGTGGGGTAAACAATGAATACAGAATGACATCTGAATTTAACATAGACGGAAGCGAAAATCGTTATGTACTGGATATCATAATGCCTTTTCAGCCGGTAGACGAGGCAAATATAGTTCTTAGGAAGCTGTTGCCGTTTGTACTTATGATGGCCATGATTATAGCAATAATGGGGGCATTTATATACTCAACTGTGATAACCAAGCCACTTATCAATATAATAGAGAAGGAAAGACAGGAAGAGGAAGACAGAAAGGAATTTATAGCTATAATATCCCATGAACTCAAAACACCTATAACGATAATAAGTGGACAGCTTGAGGGAATGATTTACGGTGTAGGTAAGTATAAGGATATGGATTTATACCTTAAGAAATCTTATGATATGACACGGGAATTAAGAGATCTTGTAAACGAGATGGTACAGATATCAAAGGGAGATCTGATGTTTAACGAATTTAAAATTTCAGAGGAAAATATAAAGGATTTAATAGATGAGCTGATAAAAAGACAGCAGTTCCTTATTGAAGAAAAAAATATGAATGTAAGTGTAAATGTTAAGAAAGACTCCAAGGTATTTATAGATAAGGAAAAATTTGGAAAAGCTCTTTATAATATAATAAATAATGCTATAAAATACAGTCCTGAAAATGCTGATATAAATATAAAATTCACAGAAAGAAATATAAGGCCTTCTGTTCTTGAGATAGAAAATACTGGTGTAACAATAGACAAGGCATCTCTGAAAAATCTATTTACCCCGTTTTATCGTATTGAAAAATCAAGAAACAGAAAAACAGGTGGAAGCGGACTCGGATTATATCTTACAGCACAGATACTAAAGAAACATAACTTTGAATATGAGGTATACAACAAGGAAACATCAAAAGGCCCATCTGTTGTATTTGTAATTGAAATGAGAGAAACAAAGATAAATGGAAAATCATCCAAAAGATAATTTTAAAAATAAAGTATAGACGGAGTACGATTTTATAAGATTATTCACAATATACAAAAGATATGTTATAATTATCGATGCAGGGATAAAAAAAGCATTTCAAATGTATAATCAAAATAACCTTGAATTAAATAAAGTCTTTGATTACAAAGATTTTGTTAATTAATATTCTATAACGCAGAAAACAGACTGTCTTTTGACGGTCTGTTTTTATTTTATAAACTTTATAAGCAGAATAAGTATGTTTAAAAAATCTAGATTAGGTTATAAAAATACCGAAATTGGAAATAAAATAGAATTAATTAATGTAAAGATATAGTATATAATTGTATATTAATTGGCAACATAGATGATTAATATTATTAAATGAAATTTGGAGGTACGGATATGGAACTTATACTTGACACAGGAAATATAGAACAGATAAAAGATATGAATGAATACCTTGTGCTTGATGGGATAACTACAAATCCAAGCATAGTAGCCAGGGAGAAAAAGGATTTCAGAGAGCTTATATCTGAAATAGATTCAGTTGTAGGAAAAGATATGCCTATACATGCACAGGTAATAAGTACTGATTACGAAGGAATTATGGAAGAGGCGAGATTGATAAACGGACTTAGAGAAAATATGTATGTTAAGGTACCTGTTACAAAGGAAGGACTTAAAGCTATAAAAAATCTTAGCAAAGAAGGAATAAAAACAACTGCAACGGCTATTTTTACAGCTCATCAGGGATTTTTAGCTGCAAAGGCAGGCGCGTCTTATGTGGCACCATATGTAAACAGAATAGACAACATATCTGGTAATGGAGTAGAAGTTGTTTCTAATCTTATAAACATAATAGATATGTATGGATTTGATACAAAGGTTGTAGCAGCGAGTTTCAAAAATGCACAGCAGGTTATAGAGCTTATGAACTGTGGTGTACATAGTTGTACTGTTCCATACGATATATGCTCAAAGATGATAGAACATCCTCTTACAGGCTGGAGTGTCGATAAATTTATTGATGACTGGGAAGAAACTTTTGGAAAAGGAAGTACAACTATAAGATAAGTATACAATTAATAAAAATCATAAGCACCGAATATCCACATTTATTGTAGGTATTTTTCTTTTATCAATAAAATGCTGCATTGAATATTTATATAAAGAAATTAATGTAATCATACAATTTAATATAATATAGAGAATTGATATAAAATATAGAAAAATTGTATGATTAATAGTATCATATAGTCATACAATAAAGCAAAGGGTGGTATGATAAAATGAATAATTCAAAGGAAAGTTTAAAAACAAAAACAATGGTTACAGCAGCTCTTCTTGCGGCTATGATATTCCTATCAACAGGATATATATTACATATACCAGTAGGTGCATCTGGATATGTTCATATAGGAGATGCATTTATATATCTTGCAGCTGTATTACTTCCGGCTCCGTATGCAATGCTTGCAGGGGCTATAGGAGCAGGACTTGCAGACGTAACAACAGGGGCTGCAATATGGGCAATACCAACAATGATGATAAAACCTATGCTTGTACCTTTCTTCACTAAAAAAGGAGATAAAATAATAAATACAAGAAATATAACAGCTACAGTTTTAGCAGGAATAGTGGGTACAGTACTTTATAAAATAGCTGAAGGTATAATAACAGGAAACTGGGTTGCAGCGCTTATAGTAACACCAATGACACTTGTACAGCCAGTAGGAAGTGCAATAGTATTTATACTTGTGGGTATGGCATTTGATAAAGCGCAAATAAGAGAAAAATATATGCCTGTAAAAATGGTTGAAAAATAATATCTGATGGCTAATAAAGATATAATAACAGGTTGATAACAAAGAAACCCTTGAAAATGAAATATATAAATAAAAATGACTTAGGTCCTAATTTTGGAACTAAGTCATTTTTTTGTTTAATTATATTAAATTTTTCTGATTATGTTTATTTTATATTGCATTTAGCCTTGCATATTTCGAGTGCTTCGAAAAGACCATCAAGGACACTCTTTAACTGAGATTCATTAAAATCAAGGTATTTTGTCATATCAAATCCTGCAACCATACCAGTGCATAAGAAATGCATTTTTAAAGAAGAGAATTCCGGTTTTGCGAATACAGAAACATCTATACCTTTTACAAGGCCTTCTCTTATATGACGCATCTGATTATGATTAAATTCTTCTTTGGCAAGTAAAGAAACATCACAGTTTTCTTTTAGTGCGTGTCTTATTTCGAACATCTGATGTCTGTTGAATTTAGGATCTGCATAAGATGAAACATCAAGTCCAAGTCTTAAACCTTTTCTTATTTCACACATCTGTTCACTGTCAAAATCTGTTGTTGCATATATATTGACATCACAGTTTTCCATAAGTCCCTGTCTTATTTCATACATCTGTTCTTTTGTGAATTTAGGCTTAGCATATACATCGACGCATACACCCTCATCAAGGCCCTTTATAATCTGTTCAAGTTTATCTCTGTCAAATCTGAAATTGTCCCATTCAGCTGTTTCAACACCGTTGTTTTTATGATAGCAAATTCTGCTTAGCTGCTGAAGAGTAACATCTTCTCCATAGAAAAGAGCATTTCCGACACATTCTCTTACAAGTTTTACCCTGTCTTCGTACATATTTTCATTTGATGGATCACAGTAAGAGTATACATCTAGTCCTGATTTAAGCCCAAGTATTATCTGCTGAAGCTGATATTTTGCAAGGTTGTCTATATCGAATTTTTCTATATCAAGACCATCTTTAAGAGCTGCAAATAGTTCAGCCATAAAGTAATTATTAAATTTTTTCTTTGCGTAAATTGAAACATCGAGATTTTCTTTTAAACCTCTTGAAATCCAGTAAAGCTGTTGGTCATTAAATCCTTCATGGATATAAGGAAGTATATCAACACCTTCTTCAAGGCTTTCTCTTATTATCTGCATTTCCTTGCTGTCGTATTTTGCGTCAGCAAAAGAAGATACATCAATTTCATTTTCAAGAGCAAGCCTTATTTCCTTCATCTGCTTACTGTTAAATTGTTCCTTCTCATAAATTGAAACGTCAATTCCTGCTTTTCTACCTCTGTTGATTTCTCGTATCTGGTTAGCGTTGAATCTGTTGATTTTCATAAAATCACTCCCAAAAAAATTTTTTATTACTATGATACTATTATATAATAACCGAGAGATTATTTGAAGGGTAATTATTAGTGATTGAATAAGATAATCAATTAAAAAATAATATGATGGTATGTTTGAATAATAGAAAATAAAATAATGTGTATGTATAAAATATAAAGTGTATTGGTACAATTTAGATAAAGAAAAAATATAAATGCTAAAAGATGATAAATTGTTTTTAAAGATATATAATATATTTGTACGACAAATTTATGATAGGGTGTCTTATAGTAAACGTAGTAAATGGAGGGGATTATAATTATGATGACGATATTTTATCCTATAAATAAAGGACTTTATGTAAATCTTACAAACAGATGTCCATGCAGATGTACGTTCTGTGTAAGAGATGAAAAAGACCATGTTGCAGACAGCAACAGCTTATGGTTAGACCACGAACCTTCTATGGAAGAAATAGAAGAAGATTTAAAAAGATTTAATCTTGATGACTATGATGAAATAGTATTCTGTGGTTTTGGGGAACCTATGATAAGAATGGATGATCTTATAAAAACTGCTGAATTAATAAAATCTAAAAGAAGTGATATAAAAACAAGAATAAATACGAATGGTCTTGGAGACCTTATACACGGTAAAAATACAGCAAAATGTATAAAAGATTGTATAGACTCAGTATCTATAAGTCTTAATGCTCCCGATAAAGAAACTTACTGTAGAGTTTCAAGACCTAAATTCGGGGAAAAATCATATGATGCTCTTCTTAAATTTGCTGAAGAATGCAGAGATGAAGGTATAGATATAGCGTTCTCTGTAGTTGACGAAATAACTCCTGAAGAAATAGAAGCTTCAAAGAAACTTGCAGAATCTCTTGGAGTGAAATTAAGAGTAAGAATAAAAAAATAAGTAAAAATATATAATCGAATTTAAAGAATATAATAAATTTATATTTCATAAAATGGAAAAAAGAGGACTGTTTCTTATGGGAGCGGTCCTTTTTATATTAAAATTATATTCTGAAATAGAAAGGATAATAAAAAAGACCTCCGAAAATATCGGAGGTCTTTAATAGTTAATACTATTTAAATCTGAATTATATAGCTCTTGTGTATTTAGCTAACCATTCAGTTTCTTCATCGTTTAAGTATGGAGATATTTTTTCGAATACTGTTTTGTGGTAATCGTTAAGTCTCTGTTTGTCTATATCAGTCATCATTTCAGGAAGTATAGCATCTAAGTCCATTGGAACGTAAGTTATTGGTTCAAAGTACATGAACTGTCCGTATTCGTTCTTAGTACCTTTGCGGCATAATAATTCGTTTTCAAGTCTTACACCGTATTCTCCTTCTATGTATATACCTGGTTCGTCAGTTATTACCATACCTTCTTCTATAACATGTATTTCATGAGGTCTTGCAGTCCATCTGAATCCTGATGGTCCTTCATGTATGTTTAGAAGATATCCAACACCGTGTCCAGTACCGTGGTTGAAGTTAAGGTCTCTATCCCAGAATGGTTTTCTTGCAAGTATATCAAGAACCATACCGTTTGAACCGTAAAGGAATTTAGCATTAGCTAGGTTAAGGTTACTTATAGCAACTAAAGTAAATCCTTCTTTTTCGTTCTGTGGAACTTCACCTAAAGCGTAAGTTCTAGTTATGTCAGTAGATCCTTCGTAGAATCCAGCACCTGTATCAGTTAAGTATAAGTGTCCTTCTTTTAACTGAACATCAGTTTCTGGAGAAGAAGTGTAGTGGCACATTGCAGCATGTTCTGCATATGAACTTATTGGTTCAAAACTTGGTCTTATGAAGTTACCCATTTCTACTCTGAACTGGTCTAATTTATCAGAAGCACTCATTTCAGTTATATATTCTTTTCCTGCGTTTTCTTTAACCCATTTCATGAATCTTACATGAGCAACACTGTCTTTTATCTGTGCTTTTCTTATGTTTTCTATTTCAACTTCATTTTTCATTGATTTGAATAGTATTTCTGGGTTGCTTTCTTCAACTTTTTTAGCTCCAGCTGGAAGATTGTTGTATAGAGAGTAGTTTAATTTTGCAGGGTCTACAAGAAGTACTTCTTTTTCATCTATACCTTTAACATCTTCATATATATCATTGTATGGTCTTAATTCAACACCATCTTTAGCAAAGTTAGCTTTTATTTCATCAGATACTTTAGCTTCGTTTATGTAAAGTACCATTTTATCCATTGTTATTACTGCATAAGATAATACAAGTGGGAAGAAGTCTATATCGTCTCCACGCATATTAAGTGTCCAGCATATATCGTCTAGAGTAGTTAGTATATGTACAGTTGAACCGTTTTTCTTCATAACTTCTCTTATTCTTTCAAGTTTATGAGCTCTTGTTTCACCAGCGTATTTAACATCAAGTTCAAATACTGGTTTTTCAGATAAAACTGGTCTGTCTTTCCATATAGAGTCTATAAGGTCATATTCGTAAACTATAGAACCGTTTTTATCTTTAACTATTGATTCGTAAACTGAACCTTCACCCATAGCTACAACTCTACCGTCAAATCCTAAAACAGCGTTTTCTGGAAGAGTATCCTTTAGGTATTCTTCTAAAGTAGGAACTCCTGGTTCACCCATTTTCATCATGTGTACTCCAGAACCTTCTATCTGTTTAGCTGCCTGTATAAAGTATCTACCGTCAACCCAAAGTTCAGCTGCATCAAGAGTTATTACTGCTGTTCCAGCACTACCAGAGAATCCTGTTATGAATTTTCTTGCTTTAAAGTGTTCACCAACGTATTCACTCTGATGGAAGTCTGCTGTAGGTACAACATAAGCATCCATATTTTTTTCTTTCATAAGAACGCGAAGTTCTTCTATTCTTTCTGCTACTGCATTCATTTTGAAACCCCCTTAGAAATTTGTTTCTCTGAGTAAAATTATAACATAAATTGTATATGAAAATAATTAAAATATTAATAAAATTTAATAATATTTTGTATTAATATAAAGTGTATTTTATATTGACGCTAAAGTAGAAAATAGCATGTTATTAAATATTAATAACAATATATAAAATCAAAGAAAAAATATATATAAAAACAAGCTAAATTTTGTTAAAGATTTAGGAAAATAAATGTTTAAAAGCAAAAAAATACTATTAAATCCGAACATTTATCGGTAATTTCGGGAAAATGTATTGACAAAGTACGTACTAATGCCATAAAATATATAATCGACGGAGAAACAAAAGTAAATTAAATAGTAATCATATAATTTTGACGATATGGGTCATAAGTCTCTACCAGCCGCCGTAAAATGGCTGACTATGAATACAAGGGATAATTACTCCAGATTATATGACGGCATAGGAATACTATGTCGTTTTTAAAATTTAATAGGAGGTGTTGTTATTTTTATGAAGACAACAGCAAAACAGGAAAATGGTTTAGCAAAACTATTTCCATTATTCGGAAACAGACCGGTAGATATGAAGAAGGAGGTTCTAGCTGGTATTACGACATTCTTAACAATGGCGTACATAATAGCTGTAAATCCTAATATACTTTCTGCAACAGGTATGCCAGCAGGTGCACTTGTAACAGCTACTTGTTTAGCTGCAGCATTAGGTTGTTTACTTATGGGATTAATTGCGGACCTTCCATTCGCATTAGCTTCGGGAATGGGTCTAAACGCATTCTTTGCATTCACAGTAGTTTTAGGTATGGGCATACCTTGGGAGGTTGCTCTTACAGCGGTATTTGCTGAAGGTATTATATTTATACTTCTTACTTTATTTAAGATAAGAGAAGCTGTAGTAAATGCTATACCAGTAAACATGAAACTTGCGGTTACAGGTGGTATAGGTATATTTATAGCATTTATAGGATTAGTAGGTTCTGGAATAGTAGTACCAAATGAAGCCACATTGGTTTCTCTTGGAGAATTAAGTCCAACATTTGTAATAGCTTTAGTAGGTCTTATACTTATAGCTGTACTTGATAAAAGAGGTGTAAAAGGCTCTATACTTGTAGGTATAGTAGTAAGTTCACTTCTTGCGTGGGGATATGCACTTGTAAATCCGGCACACGCTCGGGAACTAGGAATATATCTTCCAGACGGAATATTTAAATTTGAAAGTATGGCTCCAATAGCAGGAAAACTTGATTTTGGATATGTTATGGATCCTAAAAACTTAAAAACATTTATAGCGGTATTATGTACTTTCTTATTCGTGGATTTCTTCGATACAGTAGGTACACTTGTAGGAGTTTCTTCTAAAGCCAACATGCTTGATGAAGAAGGAAACGTTCCAAATGTAGGTAGAGCTCTTCTTGCAGATGCACTTGCTACAACAGCAGGTTCTGTAATGGGTGTTTCTACAGTAACTACTTTCGTTGAAAGTTCAACAGGTGTTATAGAAGGAGGAAGAACTGGATGGACAGCTATAACAGTAGGTGTTCTATTTATAGTAGCTATGTTCTTCTCACCAATATTTGTAGCTATACCAGGATGTGCAACAGCACCAGCACTTATGTATGTTGGATATCTTATGCTTTCAGCTGTAACAGATATAGATTTCTCAAATATAACAGAAGGATTACCAGCATTTATAACAATAGCAGGTATGCCTTTAACATATAGTATAGGTGATGGTCTTACATTAGGTGTTTTATCTTATGTTGTAATGAACCTTATATACAACCTTATATCTAAGAAAGAAGATAGAAAGCATATATCAGCGGTAATGATAATACTTGCTATTCTGTTCTCAGTTAAGTTAATATTTATGTAGATTAATACAGGGATATCCTTTTAGGGGTATCCCTTTTTATATATAAATTAAGGGAGTTTAAGGCATTTATCTATTTACATAAAGAAAAAATAAAAATTTTATGACTAATTCATTGTATAAAAGTATATATATATGATATATTCTATCAAGATGAGTTTATTCATTAATTGAATAAAGTCGAATGATATTAATAAAAATGATAAGGAAATAAGGGGATTTTCTGAAATGAGGAAACTGACTAAAAAGGAAAAAAACATAATACAGTACATCTTTCTTGCATTTCTTATAATTTTAACAGGGTATATAGTATCAACTACAATAGAAATCGACAGAATTCCTGATGTTATAAATTTTGTAGACAAAAAGTTTATAATCTTAGGAATGCTTATGGTCGTTATGTACATATTGATAGAAACTGTGGTATTTCAGATGATAATAAATTCTGTAGAGAAAAATAAGAGGAAAAAGACTATAGGACTTCAAATGGGTACAGTTGGACTTTATTACAATTTGGTTACGCCTTTTGCAAGTGGAAGCCAGCCTATGCAGATATATCTTATGAACAGATATGGTATAAATCTTAGTAAGGCTGTTGCCATAGTTACAAATAAAACGGTACTGTTTCAGAGTGTAGTTACAGTAATGTGTGGTCTTGCTCTTATATTTAATAAGGAGCTTATACATCTCAGACATGGATCCATAAAAACCCTTCTTATAATGGGTATGACAATGAACCTTGTGTCTATAATAGGCGGGCTTCTGATAGTTTTAAATCCTTCATTTATGAAAAAGCTATCAGATGTAATAATAAACTTTTTAGGTAGATTCAGACTGTTTAGATTTTTAAGAGGAAAAAATGACAGAGCACATCATTATATAAATGACTTTAATAAGTCAATACTTATGTATATAACTGATAAGAAATCACTGTTTATAACACTTGTTTTAACAGTGCTTCAGCTATCAGTATATTTTAGTATATCGTTTTTTATATATAAGGCATCAAGACTTTCAGGAGTTGGGTTTATAGATATATTTGTACATCAGATTATACTTTATATGACGGTATCTCCTATACCGACTCCGGGTAATGTAGGTGCAAATGAGCTTACATTCTTCAGTATATTCAATGGAATATTCCCTAGAAAATATGTCGGATACGCGGTTATAATGTATAGCTTCCTGGTATACTATATGATACTTATTCTTTCTGGAATATGTACATTTATATCACATTATTACATTGGAAGAATGTCTCTTAATAAAGAGGGCTCAGATATAAAACAGGGAAGTAAAAAGGAAACCAATAAAGACGGTAAATAATTGGCGAGATTATTTAAACCGTCTTTTTCTGTTTGGATGGATTTTAAATAATATTTTATATATTTATTAAGATATGAATTATCAGAAATCAGATAGCTGATTTTCTGCAAAGGTATCTTAAAAAGCAGCTTGATATCAGATAATATAGTATATAATTGTCTAATTCTATGTATAAATAGGGTGAAATTAGATTTGAAATTTAGTATAATATAATATTAAGTGTGTTTATAGAAAAATTATAATTTAAATATAATAAGGAGTGGATTTATTGAATAAGAAAACTAACAGAATGACAAAAATAGCTGTAACGGCTGCCATATATATAATAATAACTTTTATGTTTGGTGCGATAAGTTACGGGCCAGTACAGTTCAGAATAGCTGAGGCAATGGTGCTTCTTGCCTTTTATGATAAAGATTATATATACGCGCTTACAATAGGCTGCTTTATATCAAATATAATGGGACCATACGGACTTCCTGATATAATATTTGGAACAGCTGCAACACTTATAAGTGCATATGCGGTATATTTTACTGCAAGAAAAATAAAATCAAGGGATATAGCGATGGTAATTGCGTCTTTATGGCCAACGATAGTAAATGCTGTATTTATAGGTTATATGCTTAAAATAACAGCAGGACTGCCATTTGTTTTATCTATACTACAGGTTGGAGCAGGAGAATTTGTAGTGGTTACACTTGCAGGAGTACCACTTTTCAAATTAATCGAAAATAAATATATGAAAACAGTTTAAATGGAGGGTCAAAATGATAAAAACAGCTAAACTTATAGGAATATGCGAAAAAGGAATAGAATTTGCAAAAAGAGCAGAGGAATCAGGATTAAACAGAATAAAACTGGAATTAATAGAAGATAAAAAGGATGTTGACAAGGAATACGTAAGAACTCTTTTAGATGATATAGACATACTTTACCTTGCATTCAGCTCAGCAGAAAGAAGAGCTATCGAAATAGTCAAGGCAATAGGGTTTATGGCATCTGAAAGAAAAGTACTTTGCATAGGATTTGATGTAAACTCTGAAAAGGCAATAAAAATAGATGAAATAGACAGATATGTACCGGTTAAACACGAGGAATTAGAAGAACTTGTAAAAATGATGGACATGACAGCAACATCTATTGCAGATGATATAATGATAAACCTTGATATAACTGATTTAAGAGATGTTATGATAACAGAAAAAGGAATAAAATACTCTTATATAGAAGCTGATTACTCTGAAAATGCAGACAGAATATTAGAGCTTGTAGACGAAAATACAAAGGAAGATGGAGAAGAGTTCCTTCTTAAAAAATGTATAGCAATAATAGAAGGAAAAACAGAGGGAGAAAATGGAATAGATCTTTCTTCCATATCTGAAATAATGGAAAAACTAGGTGAAAAATGCAGTGACAGAGGATACTCTATATTTGCAATAATTCCTAATGATGAAGCGGAAAAAATGAGCATGACAGTATTTTATAATTAATAAAATATGATTTGGTATAGAATTATATAAAAACACAGATGGTAAATAATAAAAAGTATATATAGTGTAGTTTTAAAAAGTCGGAATATATTATTAATGCTGAAGTATATTTTTATTAAAACTGTAAAATAGATAAACTTATAATGATAAAAATTAAAAGGGTAGTCGGATTTTCTGACTACCTTTAAATAATTACAGATATAACTATATATTTTGATATTAATGTTTTAATCGGGAGCAATTTATTTTTATATGATTGACGGAATAGTAAATAATTGATATGATAAAAAGGATTGTGCTATAAGAATTTTACATTGCTTTTGGAAGATACTATAATAAGAGCTGAAATTTTTAAAAACATTCAGATATATAAAAATAAAAATAGAAATAAGGGTGCTTTACGATAGAAGGCACATTAAATTTAAAATAAAAACTAATTTAAATATAGAAAGGAAGAATACAAATGTTACAGGTTACAAATGTCGGACTTAGATTCGGTGATAAAGAGCTTTATAAAGATGTAAACCTTAAGTTTACAAAAGGAAACTGCTACGGAATAATAGGTGCAAATGGTGCCGGAAAATCTACTTTCCTTAGAATATTATCAGGGGAATTAGAACCTAATACAGGTAGTGTTTCAATAACAGAAAAAGAAAGAATGTCAGTACTTAAACAGGACCACTTCGAATACGAAGAAGAAGAAGTGCTAAACGTCGTAATAAGAGGACATGAAAGACTTTGGAATATAATGCAGGAAAAAGATGCTTTATACATGAAAGAAGAATTTACTGATGAAGATGGTATAAAAGCAGCTGACCTTGAAGCAGAATTTGCTGAACTTGACGGATGGGATGCAGAAACAAATGCTGAAAAAATACTTATGGGTCTTAGTATAGAAAAAGATATGCACCACAAACTGATGAAAGAATTAACTGGTGCTGAAAAGGTTAAGGTTCTTCTTGCACAGGCATTATTCGGTGAACCAGAAATATTACTTCTTGATGAACCTACAAACCACCTTGATTTCCAGTCTATAAACTGGTTAAATAACTTCATAATGGATCTTGAAAACTCTATAGTAATAGTTGTTTCACACGATAGACATTTCTTAAATCAGATATGTACAAACATAGTTGATGTTGACTTCGGTAAAATAAAAATGTACGTGGGTAACTACGACTTCTGGTATGAATCAAGCCAGCTTGCACTTCAGCTTGCAAAAGACCAGAATAAAAAAATGGAAGAAAAAATAGCTCAGCTTAAAGAATTCATAGCAAGATTCAGCTCAAATGCGTCTAAAGCAAAACAGGCTACATCAAGAAAGAAACAGCTTGATAAACTTCAGGTTGAAGATATAAAACCTTCAAGTAGAAGATATCCATACGTTGGATTTACTCCAGAAAGAGAAATAGGTAATGAAGTACTGGAAGTACATAATCTTACTAAAACAATAGATGGCGTTAAAGTTCTTGATGATGTATCATTCAGACTTGAAAATGACGAAAAAGTAGTATTTATGGGAGATGAAATGGCTACTACAGCTTTATTCAACATAATAATGGGAGAAATGGAACCAGATAGCGGAACATTCAAATGGGGTGTTACAACTTCTCAGGACTACCTTCCAAAGAACCACAATAAATACTTCGATGGATGCGAGTACTCTTTAGTTGACTGGTTAAGACAGTTCTCAGAAGAAAAGAGTGAAAGTTTCGTAAGAGGATTCCTTGGAAGAATGTTATTCTCAGGAGAAGAAGCATTAAAAGAAGCGAAAGTATTATCAGGGGGAGAAAAAGTAAGATGTATGTTCTCTAAAATGATGCTTTCAAATGCCAATGTTCTTGTTCTTGATGACCCAACAAACCATCTTGACCTTGAATCTATAACTTCTGTCAACCAGGGACTTCAGAAATTCCCAGGTGTTATACTATTTACATCTCATGACCATCAGATGATAGAAACACTTGCAAACAGAATAATAGAAATAACTCCAGGTGGAATAATGGATAGAAAAATGGAATTTGATGAGTATATAGAAAACAAAGATATACAGGCTAAATTAAAAGAAATGTACGGAGATACAAAAAAATAGATTAATTTAAACTGAACGGTTTATAAATGGCACCTTATATTGAATATAGGGTGCTTTTTTATTTGATTATCGTTGAATTACAAAGCTTTATTTTTATCAGCTGAATATTCAGATTTATTAAATATTTAAATAAATGTATACATATAAATCACATTTAGTGTATAATAATAAGAGTGTTCAAAAACAGGACGGAAGATAATAATTAATTTTGATGGATTTTAAGGCACTGAAATGTGTCATATGGCATAGAAGGTTACGGATTTTGAAAATGCTGTCTGATATAGTAGGTGCTTTTTTGTATGACTAAACAAATATTTTAACAAAAACAGAAGGAGTGATTCAATGAAATTTTATAATATTCTTCAGATGAACCCGGGGGATATAAAGAAATTAATAGGTAATACTGATGATGATAAGGAAATAATGAGATTAAAATTTGGTATGGGACTTCGTTCTGTACTTATAATTCTATTTGCAATTGCATTTATAGCGCCGCTATCAAGCTTATTCGGAAGTGAAAATAATGCCATGGCAGTTGCTATATTCTGCATACTTTTAGGTGTGAGATTTGTAGACTTTGGATACCGTATAGAAGATGCACTTTTAAATTTGGCTATAGTATTTTTGATACTGTTACTTTCACCAGTTGCAGCGTACTATGTAAATCCGATAATCGGGCTGATTATTCACTTTATTTCATTTATGGTAATTTTATTGATAACATGTGACAGACCGGAAATGGGAAATGGGGGATTATTCAGTTTCTCATATATATTTCTTGCTGGAAACCCTGTATCGGGAGAAATATTATACAACCGTTTCTTAATGATGTGTGTGGGTCTTGTAATATGCGGTGCAATATTCTTCGTGAAGCACAGACACAAACATACACATATAACATTTAAGGAAAAGATAAAAGAAATAGATATATACAGCCATAAACATCACTGGCAGATAAAAATGGCTCTTGGAATACGGCTTATTCTTACAATGGGAAGAATATTTAATATAGAAAGATTCATGTGGGCTGGATTTGCATGTGGTTCTCTTTTAGCAGACCACAACGAAAATCCACGGTTACAGGAAAAATTCATACACAGAGTTATAGGTGTTATGCTTGGATCATTAACATTCTATGTGATTTATTCTATAATACCAGAGTCAATGCATATGCTTATAGGACCGATAGGAGGGTTCTGTCTTGGATTCTGTGCGGATTATAAATACAAGACAGCGATGAACTGTTTCGGTGCACTTATGCTTGCAGCACAGGTTTATGGATTACATTCTGCAATAATGCTTAGAATAACGGATAACCTTATAGGTATAATATTTGCCGTTACATTCTACTATTTCTATGAACTTATAATAGGAAAAAGATTTAAGGCTTTATCAGAATAAAAAAACTGTAAAATAAATATATCCATATAAATTCTAATTGATGTATAATAAAAGTAGCATTTATTTATAAGGTAACAAGTATTTGTTTTATTGGATAAAGGTTAATCTGGTATATAACTTATAATTTTATAGTTACTGTATATAAAATTTGCAGATATAAATAACAATATAAAAGGAGATTTGTTTTATGTTAGGAAATGTAAAAGCAGTAAAAGAAATATCAATAGTATTTTATTTTAAAACTACTGAAGAATGTGAGCTTCACTCAGAACTTCCAGTAATGTTCTATGAAAGAACTGCAAGGGTAGAAGTAGAAAAAGACGTTGAAGAAGCATACAACGAAGAAAAAGCAAGACTTCTTGCTGAACTTAAAGATGAAATGGATCTTGAAGAAAAAGACCTTGTAGAAATATCTGAAGAGGAATACGATAAATTAAACGTTATGTAATCGGGATATTCCTGATTGGAGTAAATTACAAAGACTGTTGCAAGTAAATGCCATAAAGGTGTTATCTGTACCAGTCTTTTTATTTATTTAACACAAATAGAATAATTCCATAATAAAAAATATGTTTTTAGTTAAATATCTGAAACTTACTAAAACAAGTAAAAATACAGCATTAATTATGATATAATATTAATGTTCTGAAAATTTAAACTTGGGGGAGTGTGAGTATGGATAGCTCAACTGGAAAAAAATTTAAACGGAATAATTTTATAATGATATTTGCGACTATATTCTGGTCGGGGGCATTCATAGCAGGAAAATATTCGGTGTCTGAATTTCCTGTTTTATCACTTGTATTTTTCAGATTCTTGTTTGCATCGTTAATAATTTTCCCAATAATGATGAAAACTGAGAAAAACTGGAAAATAACAAAGGAGGACATACCTGTATTTTTAAAACTGGGTATTGTGGGTATGATAGGGTACCATGTGTTCTTCTTTGAATGTCTTAATTATACAACTGCTACAAACTCATCTATAATAGGTGCAACAAATCCTATTGTAACGACTATAATAGCAGCTGTCGTTCTTAAAGAAAGATTTAAAATAAAGCATATAGGATCTTTAATACTTTCATTTGTAGGTGTACTTTTTATAATTACAAATGGAGATATATCAGCAATAATAAACTTCCAGTTCAATAAGGGAGATTTAATAATGATGCTTGCTGTAATATGCTGGTCTACATACAGTGTAATGTCTAAAAAGGCAGTGGAAAAATATAGTCCTATAAAGGTTACGGCCTATTCGTTCCTTTTCTGTGTGATAGTAATATTCCCATTTACACTGCTTGACAATCCTATGGAATTCATTCCTAAGGTAAGCCCTTATGGATGGATGTCAGTGCTTTATATGTCGTTCTTTGCGTCTGTATGCGGATATCTTATACAGCAGATATCAATTAAAAATATAGGACCTGCAAATACAAATATGTTTATAAATTTAAATCCTGTATTTTCAATGATTTTTGCATATATAATTCTTGGAGAGCCGATACTGCTTATAAAAGTAATTGCTGCAGGATTCATAATATCAGGAGTAATAATATCTAATATACCGGAAAAGGAGAATTAAAAATGGAAAACTTCGACAACTTTGAAAGTCTTGAAATTAATGATAAGGTAGTGAAAATAATAAATCACATAAACTCATCAAACCTTATAAACGTTTTTACATTTAATGTTTTAGAAGGTGCGTCTATGTCTGTACTTGAATATATAGTATCTGACGGAAAAGGTGAGTTAAATGCAATACTTCAGGATGACAGAGTAGCTATAATAAACTACAATGATGTAAATTATGTATCAATAGATGAACACTATGTAATATTATCTGTAAAGGAAGCAGTGGTTATATTTACTGATAAGAGTGATCTTACAAATCAGGATTTAAACGAAATGCTTAAGGACATGATGGCATAGTTTTTAGATATTGTAAAGTGTATAGAAATTTATAATTTACGATAGATTTTAACTATTAGACTTTGGATGAAAGTGGGTTTAAAATATATTTAAACAAACACATTCTAATATGGCTTTTAAGTAAGCTTTTAATAGTACTTCTACTTAATTTGGAGCGATTTTTATCGCTCTGTTTTTTTATCCAAATTTACAGTTATAAAAAGCCAGGTATGATTTATAAATAAAAATACCACCTGATATAAATCAGATGGTATATATTAATTTTATTTATCTTCATATTTGAAAAATTCAAGGAAATTATAAAGTATTTTTGCGGTAATTCCCCAGATTATATAATCCTCGTATTTATAGAATATTACTGAACATGGACCTTTTTCAAATTTGTAATTTTTTCCTCCTGGAATATACTCAAATGGCAGATTGCTTGCAGGAGTTACACTTATAATATTCTGATACATCTTAGGCTGATTTTCAAGTAAGTATTTAAGAGGAACTGTAAATACGTGGTCGACTTCATCTTTATTTAATGAAAGCTTAGCACCCGAATCAAGATAACCTACGTATGGATGTATTATATAGCTTACAGGAGTTACTAAAAGATCAAGGTCTGTTATTATTTTAAGATCTCTTTCCTGTACTCCTATTTCCTCGTGAGTCTCTCTTATAGCAGCTTCAAATGGTTTTTCACCGGGTTCTATTCCACCACCAGGAAATGATATTTCAGATGGCCGGTGATTTAGAGTACTGGCTCTTACTTCGAATAGAATATGAGGTTCTCCACCATTTTGCACGATAGGAATAAAAACAGCCGCTTTTCTCATATTTTCAGAACCGTTTATATAAGGTTTATGAGATTTTAATTTTTCTATCACTTTATTTTTGTCAAACATATAAACACATCCTTTCAATACATACTACCATTATAATCAAAAAAATATATATATCAAAGTCTTTTAAAGAAAAAAGGTTGTAATTTTATGTTTTTCAGCTATATATATTAATCTTATTTTCTTTTAAAATACAAATAAGATTAATATATATATGAATAATAAAATATTAGCTGATTTTAATATGATAATATGCAAAATAATAAAATTTATTTGAATGATTTATTTATATGTATATAATAGTAAGTATGGTTAATATTTATAAATATCATCTGGCGGGAGGCAAAATGGTTTTTATTAAATTTGAAGATATAACAAATGAAGTTACGATAGACTGCAGAACTGTGGAGGAGTTTTAAAAAATGCCTCTGCTGAGATACAATATTCCTATGATAAATAAGGAAACACATAAAAAATTAAAAAGTTTTTTCCATGTGCGTACTTTGTAATTGCGTATTATGTATATAAAAACAGAGTTGAAATAAAAAAGGCTTTAAACTTATATACTGAAAATGGAAAATTACCAGTTGTATTTGGATGTTCAAGGGGAAGATTCAGAAGTCCGATTATGTATATATACGCAAGACTTCACGGCTTCAAATAGAAAATACTGTTCGGGGGCATAAAAAGATTCTTTGAATAAAGGATATTTTTAATAGATAAACGGTAATAAATAAAAATATACAGTAAAAAAAGGCAGCTTGTAACAGATGTATTTATATAATAAAAACAATACATTCAAAGGGGACTGTAAAGTTGCTTCTTTGTATAAATAAAACAGGGACAGACAAAAATAAATTTGAAATTTACAGGGGGAAAATATGAAAAGCGGAAAAATGTTATTTTTTGATGTAGATGGAACGCTGTTTGATTCACACTCGCACATAGTTCATGATTCTACAAAGGAAGCACTGAAATTGTTAAAGGAAAACGGACACAGGATAGTAATATCAACAGGAAGAGGTCTTGAATCACTTGAAAGAGCAGGATTTACCGATATAGCTGACTGGGATGGGTTTGTATGCAGTAATGGTCAGATAGTATATGACTCAGAAAAAAATAAAATAGCTGCGTCATTTATGGACAGAGATACTTTCGACAGATTTACAGAAACAGTAGACAGACTTGGAATGATGTACGTTTACGTAACAGAGCATACATGCTATGCAAATAAAGAACCGGATGACAGAATGAAATTTGTATATAAATTCTTTGGTGAACCGATGCCAGATGTAAAAGCATATGATGAGGACGATGTTATAACATGTATGACATTTGGAGATGTAGATTACGATTACAGTGATTTTAAAGAACTGGATGGAATAGATGCAATGCCCGGAAGAATAGGATATACGGATATAGTTCCAAAGGGATTCGGAAAAGAAGACGGAGTAAGAAAGCTTATAGATTATTATGATATAAACGAAAGTTACTCATTTGGAGACGGATTAAATGATATAGGAATGCTTGATGCGTGTACAGTTGGTATAGCAATGGGAAACGGCGCTGAGGAAGTAAAGGAAAGTGCGGACTATGTAACTGATCCGATATCAGAGGATGGCCTTTATAATGCATGCAAGCATTTTAATCTTATATAAATACAAACATTAACAGAGCTTACAATGACCAAAATGATATAAAGGGATATCAAAAGTGCCAAAATAGTCATTAAATATATAACGTAAATATAGTAAAAAAATACGGTGTATCAATACAATTAACAGAATAATATATATAAAAATATAACCTTTGATAAAAGGTAGCAATTGAGAGTATAATATATATTGATATTAAAATTTTGAAAGGGTGATAAATATGGTAATAGCAGACGTAGCAGTCATGCCTCTAAGACCTTATGCAAACGAAGATCAGATGTATAAGGTTGTAGATGCATGCATTGAATTAGTTGAAAAAAGTGGATTACACTACGAAATAGGAGCAATGAGTACAACTTTTGAGGGAGAATTTGATGAAGTATTCGAACTTATAAAGAAGATGCATAAAGCACCGTTTGAACTTAATTGCGAGAGAGTTATAACAGTTGCAAGAGTAGATGAAAAAGCTGGAGGCCTATCTATTGAAAACAAACTTAGAAATCACAGATAAGATAAAACGGGCAGCATATCCGGTAATTACATTTATAGCTATAATTATAGCCTGGGAGCTTATAGTAATAGGGTTTGATATACCACAGTATCTGCTTCCAGCACCAACGGATATAGTTGAAGTATTCTTTACCGATAGTGAAAATCTTATAAATAATGCAACTGTAACAATAGCAGAATCCGTAACAGGATTTCTTTTAGCAGTTACAATATCAATAATAATGGGTATTTTAATGGACTTTATTCCATTTATAAGAAAGTGTTTATATCCACTTCTTCTTGTAACTCAGATGATACCTACAATAACAATAGCACCACTTCTTGTAATATGGTTTGGATTTGGAATGCTTCCAAAAACATTAATGGTAGTTCTTACCTGTTTCTTCCCGATACTTATAAGTTTTGTTGACGGACTTGAAAATCTGGATAAGGACTATGTGAATCTGTTCAAAACAATGAAGGCAAATAAACTTAGTACATTTGTACATCTGAAATTCCCGATGTCTATGGGAAAATTCTTCTCCGGACTTAAAATTTCGGCTACTTATGCTGTAATGGCAGCAACTGTTGCTGAATGGCTTGGTGGAACAGTAGGACTTGGTGTATATATGGTAAGAGCTAAAAAAGCGTATGCACTTGATAAGGTATTTGCATCTACAATACTTATAGTAATACTGAGTTTACTATTTGTAGGAATAATACAACTTCTTAGAAAAAAATTCAAAAGATATATAGAAGCATAGAAATAAGGGTGTATAAAATCTCTCCTTATTATGTTAATTAAACAGAGATTAGCTATATTCACATATTAATATTTCATATTTCCGACAAATTCTTACTAAAAAATTAAAAAACAGATAAAAATTTTTTAGAATATCGATAAAGATTATCAATGAGTAAAATACTGGATATTAATAATCAGGGCTATATAGTATAATAAAGAAGATATAAAAAATATATAATACAGGAGGTACTAAATGAAATTTAAAAAATTTATGTCAGTTGGACTGGCTTCAGTTCTTTCACTTTCACTTCTAGCAGGTTGCTCTAATGGAGGAGAAGAAGAAGCTTCTGCAAATGGAGATTTAGAAAAAGTAACAGTTGTACTTGACTGGACTCCAAATACAAACCATACAGGACTTTATACAGCTCTTGACAATGGATACTACGAAGAACAGGGACTGGATGTTGAAATCATACAGCCACCAGAAGGTGGAGCGGCAAGTCTTGTAGCTTCAGGAAAAGCAGATTTTGGTGTATCTTATCAGGAAGAAGTAACATATGCTAAAACTTCAGAAGAACCACTTCCAATAAAAGCAATAGCTACAATAATACAGCACAATACTTCAGGATTTGCATCTCCTGCAGAAAAAAATATAAAATCACCTAAAGATTTCGAAAATAAAATATACGGTGGATGGGGATCAGAATCAGAATCAGCAGCTCTTCAGGCAGCTATGAAAAAAGCTGGTGCAGACTTTGACAAGCTTACAATAGCTGATATAGGACAGGATGACTTCTTTACAGCTACTACAAACAGCGTTGACTTCGCATGGATATATGAAGGATGGGACGTTGTTCAGGCAGGACTTAAAGACTTCGATCTTAACTTTATACCTATGAAAGATCTTGATGAAAGATTAGACTACTATACTCCAGTACTTATATCTAATGAAACAGTACTAAGTGAAAATCCAGAAATGGCTAAAAAATTCCTGGCAGCTACTGCACAGGGTTATCAGTTCGCTATAGATAAACCAGAAGAAGCTGCAGAAATACTTATAGGACATGCCCCAGAAATAGATAAAGAACTTGCTGTAGAAAGCCAGAAATATCTTGCTGGAAAATATATAGATGACGCTCCAAGATGGGGTGAAATGAAAGACGAAGTATGGAATAACTACACTGATTTCTTAATGGAATACAAATTAATAAATCAGAAGTTAAATCCAGAGGATGCTTACACAAATGAATTCCTTCCAGAATAATAGTGTAAAAATCTCAGCAAAGGGCATAAAAAAATCATTTGATGGTAATAGTATAATAGGAGATATATCACTTCACGTTGATGAAGGTGAATTTATATCTATACTTGGACCCAGTGGATGTGGTAAAAGTACACTTTTTAATATAATTGCAGGATTACTTGAACGGGATAGCGGAGAAGTTTCAATAAACGGAGAATTCAGCTATATGTATCAGAAGGATTTATTACTTCCATATAAGACAATAATAGACAATGTTGCAATTCCTCTTGTTTTAAAGAAAAAGGCGGGTAAAAAAGCTGCAAGGGAAGAAGTAAAACACTACTTCCCGACATTCGGCCTTGAAGGATATGAATACAAATATCCATCAGAGCTTTCAGGGGGAATGAAGCAGAGAGCTAATTTCATGAGAACGTATGTAAATTCAAATGATATAATGCTTCTTGATGAACCATTCGGAGCACTCGATTCAATAACAAAATCATCTATGCAGAAATGGCTTTTAGGCATAAGACACAAGGTTAAAACAACAATATTACTTATAACACATGATATAGAAGAGGCTATCTTCCTTTCAGATAGAATTTATGTTATATCTGAAAAACCTGCAAAGGTTAATAAGGAAATAAAAGTAGATAGGGAAAAATACTGTGAAACAGAATATGCTTTCGGAATAAAGAAAGATATATTAGATATTCTTCACGTATAGTATAAAGATATTACAGACCGGTATATATTAATATGCCGGTCTTTTAATTTGTATAAAAGGATTTATAAAAATAAAATGGAAATATTATATATGAAAACTGGTATATGAAGATAAAAAATAAAGATAAAGTGATAGGAAATTATAAAAATCCATCAAATAAAGAATTTAAAAATAAAAATAGAAAAACAGAGGTATATAAGTGAGCTGATATTTAAAATATCAAAATTAAATATTATTGAAATCCTGTTAATAGGCTATAATTAATGTATATGATTTTTAATTTACGGGGGTAAAAAATGGAAAAAACTTATACAATATCAGAGGTGTCAAAGCTTCTGGGACTTACAATAGATACAGTAAGATTTTACGAAAAAAAGGATATGCTTCATCCAAAGATAAACCCAAAGAATAAATATAGAATATATGATTTATACAATATACTTGAGCTTTTGGATATAATATTTTACAGACATCTTGAAATACCTGTTTCAGATATGTATTCAATAATGCACGAAAAGGATGAGAGAAAAGCTCTTGAACTTATTGAAAAAAAGAGAACAGAGTGTGAAAATAGGGTAAGATACGAGCAGCAGCTTTTAAAAAAGCTTAACTACCTGTGCGACATAATTAGACCTGCAATAGACAGAAATTTTGAAATAAGAATAAAGAAGTTTCCAACATCATATGTACTTTTAAAAAGCTTTGATGAGGATGCTTCACATGGAATAGTACTAAAGAATATAACAGGTCTTACAAAAGATGAATATGTTCTTGGCTCGGTTATAAAGGCATATGATAAGGATTTAAACGAAAAGATGATGTACTACACTATAGAAAAGGAAATAATAGGGGAGATTTTCGGAGATAATGAATTCGAAAATGAAATAGTAGAGGAATTTACAGCACTGAGTATGGTTGTACCACTTGAAAATAATATTCTTGATAAAAAATATCTGGATAAGCTTAAAGGATATGCCAAAGAAAATGATATAGAGGTAGAGGATTTCATAATTACACATGAAATAAATACTACAACATATTCTGATTCTGATCACCAGTATGCTGAAATTTACCTGAAAATAAAGGATAAATAAAGACAGCATAAAATAAATATCACAAATATAAATATTAAATTAAAAAAAGTATTGACTCTTGTCTTAGACCATAGTTTAGAATTTCTAATTGTGAGTTAAACGAGAAAGGGGAATAAAACTATGATTAAAGAACTAACTATAGACAAGAAAAATATAAATAAACAATTCAATCATTATGTTGTACTTTCAATGATAGCGATGCTGTTCAGTGGAATGTACTCTATAATAGACGGACTATTCGTTGGAAACAGTATCGGAAATGTAGGACTTGCAGCGATAAATATAGTCTATCCTATACAGGTAGTTTTAAATGCTACTGCAGTAGGTATAGGTATTGGTGGATCTGTTATGGTTTCAATGTATAAGGGAGAAGAAAAAGAAGGAGAAATGCATCATACAGCGGTTATAACAATAATGCTTCTTTTAGGATTTGGTATATTACTTCCAGTAATCTTCTTATTTACAAAGGGAACATTAATAAACTTCCTTGGAGCAGAGGGAGCTATATTTGACGGAGCTAATGAATATATAACAACAATACTTATAGGTGGAATGCTTCCGGTTCTTGGAAATGGTTTAAACCCTATAGTAAGAAATCAGGGAAAACCTGCAATAGCAACTAGAAACATGGTCAGTGGACTTGTAACAAATATAGTGCTTGACTATGTATTTATATATAAAATGCAGCTTGGAATGTTTGGTGCTGCACTTGCTACAATAACAGCTCAGGGAGTTGTTGCAACATTAAACTTAATATATGTAATAAAAATAAATAAATCTAACTTCCATTTAAGCTACTTAAAACTAGATTTTAAAAAAGTGAAGAGAATATTCAAAATAGCAGTATCTCCATTTGGACAGACAATAGTACCATCAATAATAATAGTACTTACAAACTGGAAATGTCTTGAATATGGAGGAGCAGGAGCAGCTGCAATATATTCTGTGATAAGTTATGTACTTGCATGTGCACAGCTTCTGATACAGGGGATAGGTGATGGTGTTCAGCCATTATTCAGCTACTATTTTGGAGCAGGAAAGAAAAAAGAGCTCGATTATATATACAACAGAGCATTCCTTGTATCAATAGTATTCTCAATACTTTTAATGATAGCTACAATGGCATTTAGTGTACAGCTTGCAAATTACTTCAATATATCAGCTGAACTTGTAGCCGAAACTTCAACAGCACTTAGAATGACAGCGGCTGCGTACTTATTCTTTGCAGTAACAAGAGTAACAAGTGCATACTTCTATGCAACAAACTTTACTAAGTTCAGTAACCTTTTAATATATATAGAACCAATAGTAATAGCGCCATTAATGCTTTTAGTACTAACAAAAATATTTGGATTAACTGGAGTATGGCTGGCATACCCTGCAATCCAGTCATTACTTTCTCTGATAAGCTTAATATTCAAGAGCCCGAACAGAGAAATAAAAAGTGTTGCAGCAATGCAGCAGATTGCTCAGGAAATATAATAGAATAAAAAACACATTGATGAAAGGATGCCTTCATATATTGAAGGCATTTTTTGTATTTAGAACCCCCAGTTAGAATTGGAGTTCAAAAGAGCTTTTAGCTTTGAGTATTTAATAAAATATAAAAAGTGCGATAGAATAACAAATATCGCTCTCTTTTTGTTATTTAAAATATATTGTGAATTTAAAATTACATTATAAAACATGAATTTAATATGTAATTACTACTAATTGATAATAATTATTGATAGTTACTGAAAAAGATTATTGAAAGTATGTTATAATATATTTTATACACTGTTAGTATTTTAGGAGGTATAAATAAAATGTACGTTTATAAAGAAGGGGACAAGCCAATAACTGACGGTCCTGAAATAGCTGCATATTTTGCAAAAATTTTAAAAGAAGATATAAGGTCAGATTATAGAGAAGGAAATATAGAAAAGGAAGAATATCAGAAATTTGCAAAGATATTTTACGATTCTGATTTTGATATGTATAAATTTGTTATAAACTATATACAGCAGATGGAAGATCCTGCATACCGTAAATTTCTACATAAATCAATAGATAAGTCATATCATACGAAGATATTTGGATTTATGTCTAAGGATGAAAAGGCCAGATTTAACATGGAATTCAGGGAAGCTCTTCAGAAGAGATTCGAAAGATCATTCTGGTAGGATAAAATTTATAAATAATATCAGACTTAAAAAATAGCATACTGTATTAACCTGTAAATTAAAATGACTTATAAATAAAAAACAACATGAAAAATATGAATATACAGGACTGGTTTATAGCCAGTCCTTTTTTATTTACATACTTATATATTATTATTATTTGATTTGGATATTTTTACTGATTATATAAAATTTATACTTATAAATGATGTGTGTATATGTATTATTTCGTTTATATTTTAAGATAGGCTATCGTATTTGAAAATAAAGAATAGTTAATTTATATATTCGGCATTATGATATAATAATCATATAAAAATTATTAAGAGGAGGGGTGAATATGGAGAAAAGAAAGAGAAAGTTTCTTCTACAGGTTGAAATTTGTATGGGACTTGAGCTTTTAATGATTGCGTTTAATAAATATGTATTACATTCCATATTATTTGGAAATATTGCTGTTGCGCTTCCGGGAATAATATTTCTAATAAGCCCCGTTTATCCGGAATATATGAAAAATAATTACGGGGATGTAATATCAAAATTTGTTGTGAGATTTATAGCTATTATAGTTATAATAGCAGCATTTAAACTTTCATAGTGATATAAAAAGAGGAGTGAGTATTTTGAAAATAGGATTTATAGGAACAGGAATAATAGGTTCTGCAATGATAAGAGGACTTTGCAGGGCAGAAATAGAAAATCTTTCATTGATAATATCTGAAAGATCAAAGAAAAATTCAGAGGAGTTAAAAAATGAATTTCCTGATAAGATAACAGTTACAGCTGATAATCAGAAAATAGCAGACGAATCTGAATGGATTGTTTTATCAGTACTTCCAAAACAGGCAGAAGAGGTATTAAAGGAACTTAAATTTACAAAGGATAAGAAGATAATAAATGTGGTTGCATCCCTTCCACTTGATGTAATTGAAGATATTACAGGTGGAGTAGCTGAAATAGTTGATGTTGTTCCACTACCATTCTGTGCAAAGGGATTTGGTCCGATAATCGTATATCCACCTTCAAAGGAAGCATCAGAAATACTTTCAAATATGGGGGATATTGTACAGGCTGAATCTGCAAAGGAAATGGCAGTTTTAAGATCAATAACAGGGATGATGAGTCCATATTATATGCTTATAGCATCTCTTGTTGAATGGTCTGTAAAAGAAGGTGTATCAGAGGAAAATGCGAGAAAGTATATAACAGAATTTTCTGGTGCTTTAAACAGAATGTCTCTTGATTTTGATGGGGATTTAAAGGATTTAGCTAATGAGATGACACCAGGAGGACTTAACTGGCAGGCGCTTACTTATCTTGAAGGTAAGGATAACTTTAAGGACTGGCAGGATATACTTGATGAAATAGTTAAGAAGGTAATTAAATAGTTAAAACAAGAAGTCTGTCTTTGAAAGATTCAAGGACAGGCTTTTTGTATTTGAAGTTGGTTATATATATTATATTTATCAAATAGAGTATAAACTTCCCATTCTATTTATCAGATTTTGTATAAATTTATCAAATAGAGTATAAACTTCTCAGTCTATTTATCAGATTTTGTATAAATTTATCAAATAGAATACAAATATTATATCCATATATCGAATTTATGTAATTATTTATAAATAAGAATTTAAAAAGAGATGATGATAATATACACATATAAAAGATGGTATAATCAATTTATAGTTTAAGATAGAATAATTATAAAAATTAAGGGGGATTATCATATGGATGCACTTAAAGGAAATATATATGAGATTTTAAATGGTAGCAAACAGTTTAAAATACCGATATATCAGAGATTTTACAGCTGGGATATTGAACAGTGCAGGAAGCTATGGAATGATATAGTAAATATGAAAAAGAAGAATAAAGAAGGTCATTTTATCGGATCTATTGTCAATATAGCTGAAAAAGCAATGCCAACTGGTGTTCAGAAATTTACAATAATAGACGGACAACAGAGAGTAACAACTTTAACACTATTATTGACAGCACTCCGTGATTATATGATAAATAACCCAGAAAATAAAACAGTAAATTATAGAAAAATAGAGAATATATTATTAAAAAATGAATACGAGGATGGAGAAGAGCAATATAAACTAATTCTTACAGAAACAGACCGTAATAATTTAATGGATTTAATAGATAGAAAACCGATAGACGAGAATATAGTATCAAGGATTATATCAAATTATGAATTTTTCTATGACAGAATAACAGCTCTTGAAATTGAACCAAAGGATGTATACGAATCAATAGGAAAGCTTCAGATTGTAAATATAACTCTTGAAAGAGAAAAAGATGATGCACAGGAAATATTTGAAAGCCTTAACTCAACAGGAAAAGAGTTATCTGAATCAGATTTAATACGCAACTATATTCTTATGGGGCTTGAGCCAAAGGAACAAAATTATGTCTATGGTCATTTATGGAGACCTATGGAATTACTTTTTGGGTATGAAAAACAGGATGAGACAATGGATAAATTCTTCAGAGATTATATAACTATGCAGCTTACACGTATACCTAAAAAGAACAGGGTATACGAGGAATTTAAAGCATATCATATAAATTCTGAATTTGAAACAATAAGAGAATTATGCGAGGATTTATTAGCTCATGCAAAATACTATACAAATATAATATTTGAACGCAGTAATAATCCAAAGATAAAAGCACTTTATTCTGATATAAATGAACTTCGTATGGAAGTAGCATATCCATTTTTATTAAAAGTTCATAATGATTTTGAAAATGGAATAATATCAGAGGATGATTTAATTGAAATACTTGAAATATGTACAAGCTATGTATTCAGAAGAAGTATAAGCAATATTCCAACCAACTCACATAATAAAACATTTGCTACACTTAGCAATAGGATAAAGCAGGATGATTATTTAAACTCTATAAAGGCATTCTTTGTATTATGCGATGACTATAAAGTATTTCCAGATGATAATAAATTTACTGATGACTTTGTAAATCGTGATATTTATAATATGAAAACATGTAGTTTTGTACTTGCTCATTTAGAAAACTATAATAATAAATTACCTGTTATAATGGATAATTACACAATAGAACATATAATGCCACAGAATCCTAAAATGAGGGATGAGTGGAAGGAAATGCTTGGTGAAAACTGGAAAGATATACAAAAGAGATATTTACATACAATAGGAAATTTAACACTTACAGGATATAACTCAGAAATGAGCGACAATTCATTTATGGAAAAACTGGATATGACTGGAGGATTTAAGGAAAGTGCACTTAAATTAAATTCTTATGTTGTCAAAGCATCAGAGTGGAATGAAGATAGTATAAAAGAACGTGCTATGTTATTAGCTGATATAGCCAAGAGAGTATGGAAATATCCTAAAATATCAGATGAAGAACTTTCTAAGTATAAAAAGAAAGATGATGAAACTGATAAATATTCAATAGATTCATATGATATAAATACGTTTAATAAGCGTTTACTTGATGAGATTGATGTTAGGATAAAAGAATTATCTCCAAAGGTAAAAAGAGAATTTAAGAAATTATATATAGCATATAAGCTAAAAACGAATTTTGCGGATATAGTCATACAAAAGAAGAGATTAAGAATTTCCATTAATATGAAATTCTCTCAGATAGATGATCCTAAAAAACAATGTAGAGATATAACAGATAAAAAATATTGGGGAAATGGCGATGTTGAAGTATATATGGAAGATACGTCAGAAATTGATTATATAATGTATCTTATAAAACAGGCGTATGAGTTACAGAATAAATAATATTAAAAATAGTCTAACTTAAAATTTGAAAGTTAGACTATTTTTTATTAAAGATTAATTGATTTCAATATGTGTTTTAATATAAAATAGATAGTAGAAATTAAATAATATTTAGTATCTAAAAAAGGATAAATTATAATATATAAAAGAATATATTAAATAATATGATTAATATATTTATAAATTATTAAATTAAGATAAAAAGCAATAATAATAGAAAGGATAAAACAATAATGGCGAAAAGTAAAAATACTAATATTGGTTTTGAAGAGCAGATATGGGAAGCCGCTTGTGTACTATGGGGACATATTCCAGCAGCTGAATATAGAAAAGTAATAGTAGGTTTAATATTCTTACGTTATATATCTAGTGCATTTGAAAAAAGATATAACGAACTGGTTGAAGAAGGAGACGGATTCGAGGATGATATTGACGCATACGAAGAAGAGAATATTTTCTTTGTACCTGAAAATGCAAGATGGAGCTATATATCATCATTTGCACATACTCCAGAAATAGGAACAAAAATAGATGATGCAATGCGTGCAATAGAAAAAGAGAATAGAACATTAAAGGATGTATTACCTAAAAACTATGCAAGTCCAGATTTAGATAAGCGTGTATTAGGAGATGTTGTTGATTTATTTACAAATAAAATAGATATGAGTAATGCAGAAAGTAATAAGGATTTATTAGGGCGTACATATGAATTTTGTATTGCTAAATTTGCAGAGTATGAAGGGGTAAAAGGTGGAGAATTCTATACACCATCAAGTATAGTAAAAACCATTGTATCTATATTAAATCCATTTTCAAACTGTAGAGTATATGATCCTTGCTGCGGTTCTGGCGGTATGTTTGTACAGAGTGCGGAGTTTGTTCGGGCACACAGTGGAAACAGAGGAGAAATATCAGTTTATGGACAGGAAAGTAACTCTGATACATGGAAAATGGCAAAGATGAACATGGCAATAAGAGGAATAGATGCGGACTTTGGAGAACATCAGGCAGATACATTTTTCAATGATATACATCCAACATTAAAAGCTGATTTTATAATGGCAAATCCTCCATTCAATCTAAAAAACTGGGGAGCTGATAAATTACAGGATGATAAACGTTGGAAATATGGAACTCCACCTGCAGGAAATGCAAACTATGCATGGATTCAGCATATGATTCATCATCTTGCACCAAATGGAAAAATTGGTTTAGTACTGGCAAATGGTGCTTTATCATCTCAAACTTCTGGAGAAGGAGAAATACGTAAAAACATTATAGAAGCTGATCTAGTTGAAGGTATAGTTGCTTTACCAACTCAGTTATTCTACAGTGTAACAATACCAGTAACATTATGGTTTATAAGTAAAAATAAAAAACAAAAGGGAAAAACATTATTTATAGATGCTCGTAAAATGGGATATATGGTAGACCGTAAGCATAGAGATTTCTCTGATGAAGATATTGAAAAGTTAGCTAATACATTTAAACAATTCCAGGAAGGTAAATTAGAAGAAGTAAAAGGATTTAGCGCTATTGCAGATTTAGAAACAATAAAAAAACATGATTATATTCTAACACCTGGAAGATATGTTGGAGTTGAAGAACAAGAAGAGGATGATGAACCATTTGAAGAAAAAATGGAAAGATTAACATCTGAACTATCAGATATGTTTAAAAAGTCTCATGAATTAGAGGAAGAAATTCGTAAGAATCTGGGGGAACTTGGATATGAAGTGTAAATTA
>SAMEA104404097__coassemble_284_pt1 | contig 52291 bp, 39 predicted proteins | sample SAMEA104404097__metabat2_high_PE_014 | metagenome-assembled genome bin SAMEA104404097 (sample SAMEA104404097) | Balaenoptera acutorostrata | reverse complement strand
ATTTTAGCTGATATTTTAGGCCATACTATAAGTATTATAAGTGATACAAATCCTATTATGATTGCTGTTGTATTTAATGTAGGTATACAGTTGAAAATTTCCATAAGTTTTTCGATTGTACTGATTGGTGAATTCTGGAATGTTAATCCCATAAAGTCTTTTATTTGTCCTATGAATATAGTAACAGCTATTCCTGAAGTGAATCCAGTTGTGATTGTATAAGGTATGAATTTGATGAGATTCCCCATCTTTAAAAGTCCCATAAGTATAAGGAATATACCGGCAAGTACTGTTGCAACTATAAGTCCATCCATTCCCTCTGTTGCAACTATTCCTGCTATCATTGTGGCAAATGCTGCGGTAGGTCCTGCTATCTGAACCTTACTTCCTCCGAGCATTGAAATTATGAATCCTGCGATTATCGCCGTATAAATACCCTGTTCAGGTCTTACACCCGACGCAAGTGCAAGTGCGATCGATAAAGGTAGTGCTATTATAGCAACTATTACTCCGGCGGTTAAGTCTTTTACTAAGGCTTTAGCAGAGTAAGTCTTTAACGAACTGACCAATTGTGGTCTTAAAGTTCTCATAAATTTTATTTCCTCCCATTTAACCCAATTTTTGACATTACATTAACAGTTTATCACTTTGAGTTATTTATTCAAGTGTTTTGATTTTTTTTTATATAATATATTCATTTTATTTGATTATCTTATAATAATCATTACTAAAACACCTTGAATTTCAATGGTTGTTTTGAAAAATTAAGAAAAATGATGATTAAAATGCAAATGAGCTCTAAAATCTTTCATTTTCATCAGATTTTGAAATATTTATGCAAATTTAATAAATAATAGTAAAAAACGGCTTATATATAAATGCACTGTTTTTTCTGCTATTAATATATAAAAAGTGATGATATATCGAAAGCCAGATTATCACTTCGATTATTTCTTATATTAAAATAAAATATACTATTTGTAAATAAGATTAAATTAATACTTTGTTTCATGTCGGGAAGTATTAATGATATATGGTATAAATTTTTGCAGGGGATTTTATAATATTCAGTTTTATATTTGTTTACTGGATATATATCTTAGTTGTATGTAAAATAATATTTCTATTTATATACTTTATATGTATCTATAAAGTATATAAAGACATAAATGAATTAATGGGGATATAAAGCTACAAATAGGTGACGAGATAAATAATATAACGTATGCATACTTATATAAAGGAAGTGGATACTAAACGCTGATTTGAGTAAAAGATATAAATTTAAAGTATGGACTTTTATAAGAAAAATATAGAAAAGCAACTCTAAGATTTATAAGAAATATCTTTAAAAAATGATCTTTTAAAATCGTTTTTAAGAGCTTTATTTTGTTTAAAGGTGTAATATATCCTTTTAAAAATTAAAACTCCTTAAAATCGAAATAATAAAAAGAATAAAAAACTGCGTATAATCTATAAAATACGCAGTTTTTATTATAACCATTGAAAATACTGAGCTTCAGAACATACCTTTTTAAAATTTAAAATTGTAGCGCAGTTTATTTTGACAAAACACGCAGTTTATATTATTATAAAAATATAGTATTTTGTCTGTTTTTAATCACAGATATAGAAAAGGTAATAATTTATAATTTAAAATCATATTACAACAAAATAATAAGTTGTAAAACTACTAAATGGAAATTTTAAAAGATATAATCTTTCAGACTATACCTTGTTGTAAAGTGCTAAAAATGCAATATCAGAACATATATTCTATATACTATTTTTTTGATCAGATAGATAATAAGTAAAATGTGAATAATAATTGCATATTTTTATATAAAAGATACATATATGGCGTTAAAAATACCATGGTGTTTGTAAATGTTCTTCTATTATATATAAATATTAGGTATTTTGTTATATAAATTCAGGTATAAGAACATATGTTTGTTTAGCCGTATTTTAGCATAATTTACAATATAATTCAGATTAAATAAGGAACAGGAGGAATAATATGAGACCATTAGAGACTTATGAATACGGACAGATAATGGATCTTCTGGAAACAGGATTTCAATACAGAGATACAGACAATATAAAGAGAACTTTCAGACCTAATCCAAAAGTAAGAATGGCGTTATTTCTTGAAACAAACCTTGGACTTAGAATTTCAGATATAAAAAGATTAAAGGTTAAGAATTTTAAAGGGAGTAAATTAGAAATAACAGAAAAGAAAACCGGTAAACTTCAGTACAGGGAAATCAACCCAGAGATAGTAGACATAGTAAAAGACTATGCAATAGAAAATGGAATAAGATTAAATGATTATCTGCTTGATATAGGAATTAGAAATGTTCAGCAGCAGCTGAAAATCATAACTACTTATCTTGGACTGGATAATATAAGTACGCATAGTTTCAGAAAACTTTATGCAACTATACAGTATGAAAAAAGCAACGGGAATATAGAACTTATAAAAGAACTTTTAAATCATACGAGTATAGCAACTACTCAGAAGTATATAAGAGTAAGTCAGCAGGAAATAGACAAAGCAAGCAGAGAATTTATTCTTAAATAGATTAAAGATTATTAAAATATCAGAAACCGAATGTTAAAAAGTCAGATTATTAGATTTTTATTAAAAATATGTTTAAAAAAGCGCAATTTTGACTAATTTTATGGTATATGTTATTATTAGCCTTTAAATTAAGTTGTAAGAGGTTTTAAATTCGAAAGGATAAGTTATAAGGCTATATTTTTAAAACTATCTTAAAAACGATTTTAAACAGTTGTAATTTTTGAAATTAATTAACATAATAATATTATGTTAATTAAAATAAAATGTTGAATCAATTATAAAATATATATGTCATTTTACAAAATTTAAGAAATTTTATATAATAAAATAGTACTTCATCTTATATTATAAAGTGATTTTATTTTTAAATGATTATATCAGATTTTTAATAAGTTTTATTGTTTTTAAATAATTGATATGAATATTTCAGAGGGAAAAGGTGATATTATGAATTTATGCTTTAAAGCGGTTACTCCGGAAAACAGAGAAGAGGTTGATAGTTTAAGTATTCTCCCAGAACAGGAAGGTTTTATAGAAACAATAGACGAATGTCTTCAGGAAGCAGCTGAAATAAGTGAATGGAGACCAATAGGAATATATGACGGGGATACAATTATTGGATTTGCCATGTACGGTGATATAAAAGATGATAAGGTATTTGGAGAGAGAGTTTGGTTTGACAGACTACTTATAGATAAAAGATATCAGGGTAGAGGCTATGGTAAGGAAGCTGTCATAAAAATAAGAGATCTTATAAAAAACGAATACGATTGTGACAAAATTTATCTTAGCGTCTATGATGATAACCCAAAGGCTATAAAAATTTATCTTAATTCAGGATTTGAATTTAATGGTGAACTTGATACAAAAGGTGAAAGAATGATGGTTTATAACTGTCGTTAATTTACTTATAACTACATAAATATAATTATATTTAGATTAGAGAAGAGCATGGATTTATAATTCTATGTTCTTTTTATATTTTATGGAATAAGAGTTTTTCAAAATGAAAATTCTTATTTATTTTATTATTTAAAAGAATTGTAAATGGTAAATATAGTTTTTATATTAAGCAGCTGGATATATAATCTGTTAGAAAATCAAAAGTAAAATTTATGAAAAATATATTAATGGATGTGTAAAGTATTAATATTCTTTTGATAGGAGAGTACTTTTATTATATGATATTTTTGGATGTATAATCTTCATATAAAACAGAGTAGGGAAGCTGAAAAGATATAAATATTATATGAAGAAAGCTATACGTTTATTGTCATTAAAGTAGATAAGAAGCTGAAAATTATTGTTATAAAATTATATAAAAATACTTTTAAAAATAAAAAAAGACAAAATATTAGCCTGATTACTACTGCATTTGAAGTAGAAAATCAGGCTAATTTCGTCTCGTATTTTCAGTGAGCATTTTATTTTCCTCTTTTATCCTTTGAAATTATAATTTTTATAAAGCTTTTGCCATAAGGTACATAGCAGGGAATATTATAAGTGCTGAACAAGCTATTTTTGCTGATAATAGTAACATAGTAAAACCTCCTTTTGAAGAATATATTTCATTCTCCTTCATATTATATATATATTATAGCATGCACTTTCACTTTGCGCAAGTTTATTTTTTTTTATTTCATTTTTTGAATATTTATTAAAATTTCTGAATATTATTTCCCCCTCCTAAATATAGCATAAAACACCTGGTAAATATTAAATATATTTAATTATAAAAGCTAGTAATACCAATACTTTCATATATTTCATGAAAGATAAGTTTCAAAAAGTTTTTCAAATCCTGCATATGAATAAAATTGTATACAATATATATTCTCTTTATGATGATTTTGAATAATTATTTTTTAATAATGTATATATTATTAACGAATGCAAAATAGAGTACAAAATAATTCAAAATGTATTTTATTATGCAAGTCAAAAAAAATAATTGCATTTTGTAAGATTATATATAATTATAATATTCAAAATATATTTTAAAATAATATTTATCATTTTAAAGGTTGTATAGCTATTATATATAATAAAAATACATTAAATTATATATAGTTTAATTATATTTATACGTCATATAAAGTTTTATATATGTAATTATGACTATATTTATGCATAATATTATTATTTGTATTTATATATAATAAGAAAAGGACGAAGAATATATAAGGATTCTATTGATAATATCTACTGTATATATATGTAATCATGTTTAATTTGCATAATTATTATTAAAAGAGATATAAAGGTAATATTAATACCAATAAGACAAATATTATATTAGTTAGGGTTCTATTGATATTCTATTGAGTAGTATAATATTTTGATTATACTTGAAACATAATTATCATGCTATACATCCAGTATAATAATACATAATATCTATGATTATATATATTGAATATATAATTAGGTAAAAAAACAAGGTATTTTATAGATATATATGCGAAAGAGAGTGATTATATCTATATATACAACTATTCATTAAATGTATATTTTAGGAATAGTTAAATAATACATGAATGTAGTACACCTGAAAATACATATTATGTATTAAATACATGATTTTACAAAATCATATTTTAGATCTTAAAAAAATAAATTTAAAATCATATATATATATATATATATATATATGATTTTATAATTATTGGGTTCTGAAGAAATAATGAATAATTATAAATTAATCAAATTTATAACATGGTAAATCATATATATGATTTATCTCAAATCTCACCTAATACCAGAATAAAACCCCTTATTATCATTGATATTCATTTTCATATTCAAGACTAATATCTCTACTCTTTCTTAACTATCTAAACTGATATATAATAATATTATTAAATAAAAAGGAGGTATTCTATGGCCAAAATACATAATAAGTCATCCAGACCGGATAACATAGTAATTAAGGAAAATATAAAAATTGAAAAATGCCTTGAACTTCAGTCAGAGCTTCCCTCTTTTATGAAGGATTATTTTATATATTTAAAAGGATCAGTGTCTGTATCAAGCAGACTTGCCTATCTTGAAGATATAACATTCTTCTTACATTATCTAGTTGAAACAGGAGAACATACAGTGGCTGAAAAAGCATCTGATGTGACTCTTGAGGAGTTTTCTTCCATAAAAGCAAGAGATGTTAATATATTTTTGGGAGAATACTGTAGCAGATACTATAAAGAAGTAAATAACACTAAAATGATATTTGAAAATAATAACAGGGCTCTTGCAAGAAAAAAATCATCTTTGTCTACTCTCTTTAAGTTCTTATATAGAAATGAACAGTTGCCAGAAAATATAACCGATGGATTTAACCCTATAAAATTGCCAAAACCTCAGCCCGATGCAATAAAAAGACTTGAAATTGATGAAGTTGCGATCATGCTTGATGCTGTTGAAACCGGGAAAGGTCTTACTGACAGGGAAAAAATTTACTGGAAAAAAACAAAGCTTAGAGATAAAGCGATACTTGCCCTGTTTGTTACATATGGATTAAGACTTAGTGAACTCAGAGAGCTTAATATATCTTCATTTAACTTCTCAAGGGGTGAATTTACAATATTTAGAAAGCGTGGTAAAGAGGTATTAATGCCTATAAACAGAACCTGCGAGCATGTTATTAAGGACTATATAGAAAATGAAAGACCTAATGAAGAGGAAATCCCTGAGGAACACAGAGATGCTTTATTCCTGTCAATGCAGAAAAAAAGAATGACTGAAAGAGCGATAACCTCTCTTGTGAAAAAATATACTTCTATTTCCATGTCTACAACAAGGGACAAGGGTTACAGCCCTCATAAACTAAGAGCAACAGCTGCAACATCTCTTATACAGGACGGTTTTACAATTTATGATGTGCAGAATTTGCTAGACCATGATAATGTAACAACTACACAGCTTTACGCTGCACATAAGAAAAATGTAAAACGAGATATTGTTAAAAACTTTGAATGGCTAGATGAGGATGAACAATAAATTATAATATGTTCTTATTAATCGAACACATATCGAATAAATGTTTGTCTACTTTCTATAAATATGATATTATATAATTATAAAAATATATAATTATATGAAATGAGGGAATAAGTTATGTATCCAAATCTTAGTGAAAAACAATCGTTAATTCTCGACTTCATAAAATCAGAAATTGCATCTAAAGGATATCCTCCTGCAGTAAGAGAAATCTGTAATGCGGTAGGACTTAAATCTACATCTACTGTTCATTCTCATCTTAATAAACTTGAAAAATTAGGCTATATAAGAAAGGATGCTACAAAACCAAGAGCAATAGAGCTTCTTGATAAAGCAAAGGATGATGAAGATGTAATAGGACTTCATCAGGAAATGCTTAACATTCCTCTTATTGGAGAAATAACGGCTGGAGAGCCTATTCTTGCACGGCAGAATATACAGGAGTATGTTCCGCTTCCTGTATCACTTATAAAGGGACAAAATACATTCCTTTTAAAGGTTAAGGGCGAAAGTATGATAAATGCCGGAATTTTAGATGGAGATTATGTTGTTATAGATAAAAAAGATACTGCTGATAATGGAGACATTGTCGCAGCTCTTATAAATGCTGAAGGAGCTACTGTTAAAAGATTCTATTCTGAAAATGGTAAAATAAGACTTCAGCCCGAAAATGATTTTATGGATCCTTTCATACTTGATGGGGATCAGGTTCAGATAATAGGAATTGTTACAGGTGTATTCAGAGTATATAAATAAAAATATTAAAGGCTTCTTACTTTTTTAAGTAATGAAGTCTTTTTTTGTCTTTGAACAATCCTAGACACTATTTATTTTAATAGGATTTATTTATAATTTTAACTTTATAAAAAGAAAAAAGATATCATATAATATATGGTATCTTTTGTTCAAATATTTATTAAATTTATATTTTAATGTATATAAATTATTGATATTGTCTATACTCTATTTAGATAGTATAAACTTATAATTTCTAATAACACTTTTATCACGAAACTAAAAAATTTAAAATATTTTTAGTTTACTTTATATACATATAGATAATATTAAAATTTTATTTTTTAATCTTATTTTATTATTTAAATTATTTTCCACAGCGTTTGCACACTCTCGGTTTTTCGCTTTCAGAAACTGTACCAGACATAACATTTTTACTGTTGCTAAGACCTGTACAGTTTCTATCTAAATGGTATACTTTACCATTTTTAGTCCAATAAACAGTAGTATTTTTATCTATATTTGAATTTGATGAGCTGCTATTATATTCTTCATTATAACTGTCTGATGATGAGCCTTTAGACTCATTTCCAGATTTATAATTACCAGCTTTTGATGAAGTAGTTATATTTTCACCGTCTGACTCAAATACAATTGTTCCACACTGATCTGTTCTGTATAGAGGAATATTTCTATCTTTTAGTCTCTGAACGACCTCTTTATGAGGATGACCGTAGTCATTGTTCTTTCCACATAGTGCAACCGCATACTCCGGCTTAGTCTTATCTAGGAAAGAAGGTATTGAACTTGAATTAGAACCGTGATGACCTATTTTTAAAATATCTACATCTGGCATTTCAGATAATATTTCTTCTTCCACTTCTCTTTCAGCATCACCCATAAATAACATTTTGTTATTTCCATTAGTTAATAGAACAACTAAAGATTCATTGTTTGTAGTACTTCCACCATTAGTATTAAAAACTTCAAAATAAGAGTCTTTAAGATAGAATTTTTTATTTTCAAGTGGTACAGAAGGGTTAAGTCCTTTATCTGCAATTGCGTTTACAAAATCTCTGTAAGTTTTAGTATTAGCATCACCATTTGATATGAAAACTCTTCCTATATTACAGTCTCTTACAACAGCGTCAAGACCTCCAACATGGTCAGCATGTGCGTGAGTTGCCACTACATACTTAACATCTTTTATTCCCTGTTTTTTTATATAATTTACAACTCTTGTTTCATCGTCATTATCTCCGGCATCTATAATCATACCTGTTTCGCCTTCTTGTATAAGAATGGCATCACTATTACCAGTATCTATAAAGTGAATTTTCACATTTCCCGAAGAATAAGGAGTCTCCTCTTCAATATCTTCATCATCTGAAACATCAGCTTCTTCCTCTGAATAAGAAGATTCATTATCCCCTGCTGTATAGCTCTCATCTTCAGTCGAACATCCAGTAAAGATAAGAGGCATCGCAATAGCAGCTGTTAGAAATAATGATATAATTTTTGATTTTAATTTCATATAATCCCCCCAACATTTTATATTTCATTTAACTTAATAAAATTAAAAATAAGACATAAATGTATTATACTATAAAAAACGGTTTTAAAGTTTATTATTTTTTAATGACCTGTTTCAACTACTTTTAACATTGATTTTATATAATTAAAAACACCACATCCTATATTATAAAATGTGGTGTTTCTAATTATATATGTATTTCTACAACCTAAAATATATCAAACAGGAAATATTTTAGTACAATTTCCTATTCAAAATCATAAAGCACGGGTTCTTTTGCAGAAAGTGATTTTCCTACGTCTATAACCCTCTGGTTCTTAGAGCCCCTATACTTAAGATTTATGTTTCTATTTTCTATTTCAAATTTACCATCTACAAGAACATCGACATTTTTAAGAATTTCAAATCTTTTTTTGTCGCTTACTATCTCTTCAAACTTATATCCAGACCAAAGCCATATATTTTTGCCCGTTTCTGACTTTATTCTTTTTAATAGTTTTAAAAGGCAGTCATCCATTGTCTGCTGCATAGGTTCTCCACCTAAGATATTAACTCCGACTACATTATCATTTTTTACATATGATATAAAAAGATCTTCTTCATTCTCTGTCCATACTTTACCAGCAGAAAAGTCCTGAAGTTCTGCATTAAAGCATCCCTTGCATTTATGAGTACATCCTGTAACAAATAATGTACATCTTACCCCTGGTGCATTTGAAACATCAAATTTTCTTATTTTTTCGTATCTCATTTATATCTCTTCTTTTCTTTCTTTATATCTTTATTAATAAATTTAAATCTTATAAATGAAGAACTCTGTCTCCTATTTCCCGTGTACGTCCCTTGTTCCAGAAATTAGTTCCGATGTATCCGCAAGTTCTTCTCATAACCTGCATATCAGTTTCATCTCTGTTTCCGCATGATGGACAGTACCATTCAAGATTTTCATCAAGTTTTATTTCTCCAGTATAACCACATTTGTAGCATAAATCTGGTTTAGTATTTATTTCAGCGTACTGTATGTTGTGATATATGTAATTTATTATCTGTTCAACCGCTTCAAGGTTTCTTGACATATCAGGAACTTCTATATATGATATGCAGCCACCTAAGCTTATTCCGTGGAACTGAGATTCAAATTTAAGCTTACTGAAGGCATCTATTTCTTCACATACGTTTACGTGATAACTGTTTGTATAGTAAAGTTTGTCAGTTACATTAGGTATTTCGCCGAATTTTTGTTTATCTATTCTACAGAATCTGTAAACAAGGTTTTCAGCAGGAGTACCGTAAAGACTGAATCCAAGTCCAGTTTCTTCTTTCCATTTTTCACATTTATCTCTCATGTATTCCATAACCTGAAGTGCAAATTTTTCACCTTCTGGAGTAGTATGGCTTACACCAAGCATTGCCTGAACCATTTCATGTATACCTACATATCCAAGACTTATAGAAGAATATCCATCATCAAGAAGCTTATCTATTTTTTCTCCTTTTTCAAGTCTTGCTATTGCTCCATGCTGCCAGTGTATTGGAGATACATCAGATAAAGTTCCTTTTAACATATTATGTCTTACCATTAAGGCTTCTTTACAAAGTTCAAGTCTCTGATCAAGTATTTTCCAGAACAGGTTCATATCTTTTTTAGCTATTATACCTATCTGAGGAAGGTTTATAGAAACAACACCCTGGTTAAATCTTCCGTACCATTTGTAGTTTCCGTTTTCATCTTTATATGGAGCAAGATGACTTCTGCATCCCATTGGAGGGAATGTATTTCCTTCGTAGTTACTTCTCATTATTTTTGCACTCTGATAATCAGGAACTAATCTTTTAGCTGTACATTCAGCTGCAAGTTTTGTTATATAATCGTATTTTCCACCTTCAAGACAGTTATGGTCGTCAAGAAGATATACAAGTTTAGGGAAGGCTTCTCCTATTGGCTGACCTTTGTAGTTTTTCATACCTTCAAGTCTCTGTTTTATCATTTCTTCACAGATTAAAGCCATTTCTCTTTCATATTCATGACCTTCTTCTATTTCAAGATATATAGTTGCGAAAGGAGCCTGTCCATTTGTAGTCATTAAAGTAGATAACTGGTATCTTATAGTCTGAACACCGTCTTTAAGATCCTTCATCATCATATCTTCTGCTATTTCAGTTGCTAATTCTTCATTATTGTATTTTTCCATATACATTTTGTAGAATTTATCATGAGTTCTTCTAAGATATGGAGCAAGATGTCTTATTGTTATACTCTGTCCACCGTACTGGTTACTTGCTACCTGTGCCATTATCTGAGTTGTAACAGTACATGCAGTAGAGAATGATTTTGGAGACTCTACCATCTTTTCATTTATAACAGTACCATTATCAAGCATATCTTCAAGATTTATAAGACAGCAGTTAAATATAGACTGTAAAGTATAGTCCATATCGTGCCAGTGTATTATTCCTTCATCATGAGCCTGAACTATATGTAAAGGTATAAGTTTTCTTCTTGCTATATCCTTAGAAACTTCCCCAGCTATAAGGTCTCTCTGAGTAGATGCTATTATAGAGTTTTTATTTGAGTTTTCTTTTAATATATCCTCATTTGTTTTCGCTATAAGACCTAATATGTTTTCATCAGTTGTATTTACTTTTCTTTTAAATTCCTGTTTTGCTCTGTATGTTTCATAAGCTCTTGCTGTTTCACTCTGTCCGTAGTGCATAAGTCTGTTATAAACATACATTTCTATCATTCTTATGCTAGGAGTATCATTTTCTTTTTCAAAATATTCCTGAGCATCATCAGCTATTTCTTCAGCTATTTCTGGAAGATATATTCTACTACCATTTTTCATAGCTTTGACAATAGCTGTTTCTATTTTCTTTTTATCGAAAGCAGCTTTACTTCCATCTCTTTTTATAACTTTCATTAAATCCCCCCCGTATCATTATCGTTATATCTGAATTCCGAAAAATTTAAACGTTTAATTAAATCAGTTTAAATCCGCAGAATATTTTTAAGTTTTCATACACCCCCAAAAGGCGTGCTTTTATATTATAACAAAAATAATATAAAAATACTTGTATTGACTTTTTGAAACTAATAGATATAACTTGAAATTACACACTTCCAAATCTATAAAAATATAATTTATAGATGATTTACTACTATTATTAATTTAATAAAATAAATACCCAGTATATAGTTAAACAAACACCTTAAAAATACTGTATATTACTATTAAATGTTTAAAGTTAAGATATACCAATAGCTAATAGATTTGATGAAATAAAAAAATTATTTTATATTAATTCTGAAGGTATTCTTTCAAAATAATGATTATCAGTGGGATAACTATTATTCGTTTATAATTCCAGGGGGTCTAATATTATATTTTTATATTATAGTATGATTACTGTATATTTTAATAATAAAAAAGAGAGCAAAATGCCCTCTTCTATTATGATAATTTATAATTTTTTATAAAAGTCCTACAACTCCGAAGATTATTGGAATTAATATTGCAGGCAATAAGTTTGCCACCTTGATTTTTGTCATACCAAGCATATTAAAGGAAAGTGCAACAATCATAAGACTTCCTGTTGCAGTCATCTCAGCAACTACCGGATCACTAAGTAATGATGATAAAAACGAAGCCCCAAGGGTAATTCCACCCTGATATAAAAGAACTGATACAGATGAGAAAATAACCCCTATTCCAAGAGATGCTGAAAATACAACAGAACTTATGGCATCAAGAACTGTTTTAGCGTATATCGTTTCGCAGTTTCCTGTAAGTCCTGCCTGAAGTGCCCCTACAATAGACATTGCACCGACACAGAATAAAAGACTTGAAGTAACAAATCCCTCAGCTATTTTACTGTCCTTACCAGATGAGCTTTTAAACTTATCCTGTATTTTATCCCCAAGTTTATTAAGCCACTTGTCTATGTCTATAAATTCGCCGATAAGTGCTCCTAAAGCCATAGATATTATCGTTATAAGTGTATTTACTCCCTCAAAGGAACCAGATATTCCTATATAAAGTACACTTAATGCAAGAGCCATCATTATAAGGTCACTTACCCTTTTAGGAAGTCCTCCCTTTATAACAAGTCCTATAAGACAGCCGATAATTATAGCACCACAGTTTATGAAAGTAGCTATCATTATAATCACCTCTATTTTTATAATTATATATTACTGTCATTATAATTTATATTAAATATTATAAGTTGAATTGGTTAACAATAATATTAATATTTTAACTTTATAAATATATAGTAAATATAGTTTATTATATTACATTCAGAAGATACTGAATTTTTAAAGTATGCTTACCTGAAATACAAGTTTTCATATCTCTTTTTAAAAGTATAAAATTATTATATACATTATTAATACATAGTTTGTAAAAATATATTAAATGAATCCTCCCACGGAATTTATCATACAGGATTTAGATTTTCGTATTATTTATAAACACAATAAAAATTCGTAAACATAATCTGATATTATTTTTAATACTATTACATAACATATATAACTAATTTTAAATAAGATTAGAACGGATACCTCTGATATCAGAAGCATCCGTTCCAGATATAAATAATCTCTTTTTATACAATAGATTTTCTATAATAAAAATAGTCTTATAATTGAAAAGCAGCTATATCAGTATATAAAAATATATTCTATTAATAAAGCTATATCAATTAAATATATACCGACTATTTATTAAAGTTCTATTTCATTCATTGTAACACCTATATGTGCAAGGTATTTTTTTAAGTCATCTAAAGATATTGTCACTGTTTTATAGTTTACATTTGGATGGAAGTTTAAAAGTTCTCCAGTAAGAAGTTCTTTATCAATATAAAGCTCAACTACTCTTTCTTCGTCATTTGCAAGAGCAAATGGGTTTACACTTCCTGTAACTAATTTAAGTACGTTCATAAGTCTTTTTTCTGATGCAAAAGAAAGATTTGTACTTCCTATTTTAGTTTTAACCTCTTTAAGATTAACTGATTTTTCATCAAGTGTAACTATAAGGTAATATTTATTACCTTTTGCGTTTCTAAGGAACAGATTTTTAGCGTGAAGTCCTGGAGCAACTTCTTTTATTTTTTCAAGATCTTCAGCAGTGTATAGAGGTTCATGTTCTACTACACCATAATCAGCTCCTATTTCATCAAGAATGTCGTATACTTTCTGTTCGATTTCTGTTGGTTCTGTTGTAAATACTTTGTTCATCATTATTCCTCCTATGCTTTTCTTATATTTATTTTTTAAGCATATAAATTTTACTACTTACTTATAGATTTTACCATAAATTTAATTGTCTGTAATAACAATTAACTATAATTATAGCTATTTTATAAATAATCTGTAAATTTCATTTTTTTAACAAAAAAAGACCACCTGAAAAGGTGGCCCAAGTAGAGTTTGGTTGATATTAATATACTTTTTTATTGAGTATCTAAACTCATTATAACTATAAATACTTTCTATGTAAACAATATAGTATACAAAATGCATATAAAAAAACTTATATATTATCAAAATTTAATAAATATTTTAAAGGTTTAATAAAAAAATTATTATATTATTATGATATAAAAAAAGAGTGATAATTATACAGTTAAAAATTACCACTCTCTTACTATTTGATTATATTCAGTTATATAAAGCAGCTGCATAAAATCAGTTTACAGCTATTTAAATCTTTTAGAATTTATAATATATCAAAATCAATATAACTAATAATATACAAACTAAATAACTTACATATTAAGCAGTTTATATACTGAAAGTGCATATATTTCAGAGGCTTTTATTATATTTTTTATTTCTGCTCTTTCATTTTCCTGATGTTCTGTCATTTCATCGTAAGGGAATAATGCTCCGAAAGCAACGCAGTTGTCAATAGCTCTTGCGTATGTTGCACCGCCAGAAGATATAGGACTTCCTGAAAGTTCTGTTTCCTCTTCATAAATAGATGCAAGAGTGCTCACAAGAGGACTGTCTTTTGGTATATAAAGAGAGTTTACGCAGTCTACTTCCTCATATTCAAGTCCATAATTATTTGCTTTTTCTACTACTGCATTTTTAAAATCTTTCATTTCGTATGTAACAGGAACTCTTGAATCAAATCCAAGATATGATTTATCCCTGCTTATTACTATTTCAGCTAGATTTAATGTAAGTGTTCCAGAAACATCATCCCTGCAGTCTGGTATTATTTTACTTCCAACAGAATCAGAAACCTCAGCTGCAAATTTTATAATTGGTTCATCAATTCCAGATTCAAGTAAAATTTTACAAAGACCTTCTATTGCATTTATACCTTCATCAGCATTTGCAGAATGAACTCTTTTTCCATATACATAAAGTTCTCCGTAATCCTCTGAATGATTTTTTATTTCATATTTATAGACTGTATTTTCAAGTGCTTTGATTATATTATTAAAATTACTTCCTTTATATACTGCCTTTCCAGGAACTGCATTAAGAGCACCCGTATTTGACAGCTCCGTTTTATCACTGCCTTTTCCATTAATGTAGAACTGTATTAATCCTTTTTCAGCATTTGTAGCTGGAAAACTTGAATCCGGAGTAAATGACATAGACGGAATTTCCTCGTTATTTTCATTGTATTTTGAAATACATCTCCACTGGTTTTCTTCATCTCCACCAAATATGAATCTTATTCTTTTATTAAAAGAAACCCCTGCATCTAAAAGAGCTTTTACCGCATACATTGCTGTAATAACCGGACCTTTATCATCCTGAGTACCTCTTCCATATATTTTTCCATCTGAAATCTCAGCTGCAAACGGTGGGAATTTCCAGATAGACTCATCGCCAACAGTTACAACATCAACATGGCCTAAAATACCTATCATTTCCTCTCCTTCTCCTGTTTCAGCATATCCGTAATACCCATCTCCATAAAATGTTCTAAAACCTAGTCTTTCTGCAATTTCAAGAGCTTTTCTTATCGCAAGATCCACCCCTTCGCCAAATGGTTTTTCCTTTGTTGCTGACTTTTCGTCAAGAACGCTATCTATTCTTACAATTTCCTGTATAGATGAAATCATTTCATTTTCTCTATTTCTCAAGCTTTTTATAATATTATCTCTCATATCCTACCCTCTCTTAATATATTATTGACTTATTTTAATTCTTATATACATATTATATACGATAACTTTTATAAAAATATATAATAAACTTAACTTTTGAATATATCGGTGATTATTATATAAACGTATATGTAATATAAAAAAAGAGATGTCAGATAACATCTCTTTTTATCTATAATAAATAAAATTTTAATTAACATTCTGGATATGTATATTCCCATATTTCCCATTCCTGTAATTTACCATATAGTTCATATACATATTCGCTTTCATCGGAATATTCCAATCCAACATTCTCAAACATTTCTGATACCCAGCCTTTATTTTCTCTTACCCAATCTTCAAACTGTAAACCATTGAATGTAAGTTCTTCAGTTCTACTTGGAGGGAAGCAAGTATATTCAAGGTATCTTAAAGGAGTATATGTTCCAAAACTAGGGTCATATCTTTCGAATTTATAAGCTAACTTTTCACCAAAGTATATTTCGACGTCCTGTTTATTCCAGATTTCATACGGATCTTTAAGAACTCTTATATTCCAGTTTCCACCCTTCCATGTTGCGTATTCTTCTAAAAATTCTTCGTCATCATTACTTTCTGCAATTAATCTGTATCTTGTTTCCCGCATGGTTCTTACAGGAACTAATTTATGTGCATATTCAGTAACATCTATTCCATTTTCAAGTCCTAGACGAACTTCATCCAACTGCATCCAGTTAAGACCTACGCCCGCGTAATCATCTATTCCTGATTTATATCCCTTTAAGTAAACTTCTATCCATTTATTAGTTTCTTTACGATAATTACTTAAATCTATATTTTTTTCATTAGCCTCTTCAAACAGATTTTTACGTAATTCAAAATCATCTACTAATGAATCTGTGTCTATATCTTTGTAGCTATTAAATAAGAATAAATCATATAATTTTTCTAAACTTTCACCAGAATAGAAATCTATATATGGTTTTATATCCACTCCTCTGTCTTCAGCATATTCTAAAGTACGCTCTCTGTGATATTCATCCACATTGAAATTGTCATCATCTTCTTCATATGACTTATTCTCTGCCATATTTTCCAATGCTTCTCTTTTTTCTCTTCTTTCTCTTGATTCCTGTAAAAATTTCATTAAATCAAATGTATCCATTTCTTTTGGTTCTTCTATTTCTTCTAGCTGTTCCTTTGTTTTATCACTCATTTTCAAATCTCTCCTTTAAATTGTTTTATAACTAACGCTTCTTTCTGATTTCAATTATACCACATTATTATTTATAATAAAACCACAAAAACAAACAAATGTTCTAGAAAATTGTTTTTTATATCCCATAAAATATAAAAGAACTAGTTTTAAAAAATATCCCGAAATCAAATAAAATAAGAATAATATTTGTATTTAAATTAAAAGATAAATAATAACCTATAAATGCAATAAAAAAGAGAGTATGGATATACTCTCTTCATTCACTCTATTAAAAATTATATACTTTCTATAAAGTCAACTTTTTTTATTTTATTATATAAATCAAGCATAAGTTTTTCACTCATTGTATTTCCAAACATTTTAGAAACCCAATGGTGATTTAATTTAGACCATATGTCATATTTTAAGCCACTTTCAAATTCTATATAAGTTCCGTTAATACAACGATGATGTTTTTTAAACGTATTCATTGATTTTCCTTGTACTTCCTTTGGAACTTTAAGTTCTTTACCATCAAACTTAATTAACCATCTTCTATCTTCTTCAATCCAATTAACCTTTAACTTATCCATTTTGTCCTCCCTAAAAACTAATTAGTAAGTTATGTTATTTAGCCATCTAATCTCAATTCTATCATAGAAAATAGTATCTTGTAAGGTATATATCTGTTTTTTATAAATAATGACTCTTGAAATTAAGTGAACAAGTTATTTTATGTTTTTATAAATAAAAAAGAGTAATACCATAAAGCATTACTCCTTTTATTATAATATTAAAGCTGATTATTTATTTTCTTCCTGTTCTTTATGTAAGTTCTTTATTTTTTCTATCGCCTTTAATGTACCCATTTTAGAATGGTCAAATGTAAGTCCACCCTGGAAGTAAACATTGTATGGTGGTCTTATTGGTGCATCAGCACTTAATTCTATTGAAGAACCCTGAACGAAAGCTCCTGCAGCCATTACAACCTCATCTTCGTATCCTGGCATTGCCCATGGTATTGGTGCAACGAATGAATCAACTGGAGCCGCTTCCTGTATTCCTTCACAGAATTTAACAACTTCTTCAGCATTATTTAACTGAACACACTGTATTATATCACTTCTTAAATCAGTGTATTCTGGTAAAACTCTGTAACCCATTTTTTCAAAAGCTCTAGAGCAGAATATTGCGCCCATTACAGCCTGAGAAACAACATATGGTGCAAGGAATAATCCCTGAAGAACTGTTCTTGTTGTTCCGAATGTAAGACCACATTCTTTACCTATTCCAGGTGCAGTAAGTCTGTATGATATCATTTCTATTAAGTCATGTCTACCAACTACATATCCACCAGTAAGTGCAAGTCCACCACCTGGGTTCTTTATAAGAGAACCAGCCATTATATCTACACCAACATCAGTAGGTTCTTTTACATCAAGGAATTCTCCGTAGCAGTTATCAACCATTATTATAGCTTCTGGCTTAACTCTTCTTATTTCTTTTACAGCTTCTTCTATATCTTCTATAGAAAGAGATTTTCTCCATTCATATCCTTTTGATCTCTGAAGAAGAACAAGTTTTGTTCTGTCATTTATTTTTCCTTCTATTCCTTTTATATCTATGTTTCCATCTTCAAGGAAGTCAAGCTGGTCATATGTAACTCCGAATTCTTTAAGACATCCTTTTTCTTCTCTTATTCCTATAACTCCCTGAAGTGTATCATAAGGGGCTCCTGTTATAGAAAGTATTTCATCCCCTGGTCTTACTATTCCCTGTATAGTAAGCGAAAGCGCATGTGTACCATTTACTATTATTGGTCTTACAAGTGCATCTTCTGTATGGAATATTTTAGCGTATATTTCTTCTATTTTTTCTCTACCTATATCATTATATCCATATCCAGTAGTCCAGTTAAAGTGGTTGTCGCTAAGTCTGCATTCCTGCATAGCATTAAGTACTTTGTACTGGTTGTATTCTCTTATTTCTTTTATTTCATCGAATTTGAACTTTATGTCGTTCATTACTTCTTCTGAAAATTTGAATGTTTCATCATCAATATTGTAATTTTCTTTTAAAAATTCTCTTGTTAAATCTAACATCTGTATCTCCTGTTCCTACTTACCCGTATTTCTTTATTTGCTTCTTTCAACTCTGCCTGCATTCTGATTCATAAAGTTTAATGATTTTTCTGGCTGTATTGTTGAAACCGCATGTTTATATATAAGGTTCTGCCGATTATTTTCACCTTCTATAAGTATTACATAGCTGTCAAAACCTTTTACCTTACCTTTTACTTTTACACCGTTTACAAGGTATATTGTAACTGCTGTTTTTTCTTTTCTGGCATTATTTAAGAAAAGATCCTGCAGATTTAAAACTGTATTTTTCATAGTATCCCCCTAATATAATTTTATATTATTCCTAATCCCACTTATTATATTATTTTTTATATATCTTGTATTCTGGGTTAAGATTTTTCGTATTGCTACGTATTTTAAAGGCCATGAATTCACGAACCTTTACTCATATAAAACAATTTAATATTTTACTATTAAATTATATCATATTTCTGCATTTATATAACTAAGTACATCATTTTTTAATTCATCTGGTGTAGAATATTCCCCAATATCGAACCATTTTGCTTCTTTATATCTCTTAAACCATGTAATCTGTCTTTTTGCATATCTTCTTGAACCTCTTTTTATAAGTTCAACTGCTTCATCAAATGTGTACTCACCATCAAGATATTTTATTATTTCCTTATATCCTATTCCCTGCATTGATATCATGTCTTTTGTATAGCCTCTTTCAAGAAGTTCCTTAACCTCTTTTTCAAGACCGGCATTCATCATTATATCAACTCTTCTGTTTATTCTGTCATAAAGTATTTCTCTGTCCCTGTTTAAAACTATTATAACTGGTTTGTATTTTTCATTTTCTTTAAGGTCATTTGAGAAATCATTCATTTTTTCCCCATTCATTGATACTTCGATTGCTCTTATAACCCTCTTTGTATTATTAGGATGAATTCTTTCAGCCGCTTCTGAATCAAGTACTTTTAATTTCTCATGCATATGCTCTGGACTTGTTTCTTTTAATTCTTCTTCAAGCTGATTTCTTAATTCATTATCTGAATCTGATTTTCCAAAGTCCATATCGTATATTATAGAGCTCAGATACAGACCTGTTCCACCTGTAAGAATTACATTTTTTCCCTTTGCAGCTATCTCATCTATATATTTTTCAGCTCTTTCTTTAAATTCAGATACTGAAAAAGGCTCAGAAGGGTCTACTTCATCTATCATGTAGTGCTTTATATCCTTCATTTCTTCCTTTGTAACCTTTGCACTACCTATGTCCATATATTTATATATCTGCATTGAATCCGCAGAAATTATTTCAGCGTTTAAACTTTCAGCAAGCTGTATAGAAAGGTCTGTTTTTCCTACTGCTGTCGGACCTGTAAGTATTATAACCGGTATTCTTTTATCTTCCATATTTTCCTCCTTTCAGAAATTTAATGGTATTTTTTATCTTAAAATATTTTCATTTTTTAATCGATATATAATCATATTTTACTGTTATTGTTTTTTAAAATAAACAATAGTTGCATAACTGAAAATGCAACTATTAATAATATATCATAAATTCATATATATAAATAACATAATATTGCATTTATTTATAAAATGTTGGGTATTTTATCATTTTTTATAAATATATCTATTATTAAAAAAGAATGTGTTTTAATAATTATAATATAATCATATAAAATTCCAGACTACATATAATATTTTTTATAATTTAAGCATAATAAAAGAAGAGACTGTTAATCTCTCCTTTTATATAGGTTAGTTCATAATTCTCTTGAACATCTTCTCTATTTCATTTTGTGATATTTCAACCATTGTAGGCCTTCCATGTGGGCATGTATACGGATTTTCGCATTTTTCAAGCTGTTTGAAAAGGGCTTCTATTTCTATCATCTGTATTTTATCATGTGCCTTTATAGCAGATTTACACGCCATTGTTGCAATATCGTAATATCTTAAATCATAGTTTTTATCTATTTTTCCAAGATTATCTATTATTTCAAGTATAAAGCTTTCTGATTGTGGAATACCAAACATATTTGGTACACCTCTCACAAGAATATGCTTTTCTCCGAATATTTCAACGTCAAATCCATATTTTATGAATACGTCTATATTACCTTCAACAGCTGCCATATCCACACTTGAAAGCTCTAATAATATCGGATCTAAAATCATCTGCATATCAATTGAGCTCTTTTTGAATTTATTCATGTACTTTTCAAACATTACTCTTTCATGAGCTGCGTGCTGATCCATTAGGAACATTGAATTTCCCTTCTGAAGAACTATATATGTATCAAAAACCGTCCCAACTATTTTATATTCCTTCATTGAAAATCCATTTGATTTTTCTTTATTCTTTTTATCTTCACCGTACTGTATTACAGGTTTATCATAGCTTTCTCTTGTACTTTCATTTTCCTTTATTATATGCTCAGATGCAAACTGTCCCTGAACATTATCTGCATTTATATTTTTATCAGAGTTCTGAGGTTTATTATCTTCATAGAAATTGCTTGCTTTAGTCTGATTAAATCCTCTGTTTTCAATGCTTTGATTACTTGATATTTCATCGTTGACAGTATTATTATGTGTTTTTTCTTCATTATTATATGTACATTTATTTAAGTCTTTATTTATATGCTTTTTTTCATTTTCAGCGTCTTCAAAAGTCATAAAAGATGATGTCTCAGATGTATCTGAAATATCAAATGGCTTTATTATATCTGTATTATTTGAATATATATTAGGATTTTCTGCATTTTCGCTAAAATACATTTTTTCAGAAGCTGTTTCGGATTGTGCAGAATTTTTATTATCAGGATGATTTCCTTTATTATATTCCTGTACAACTGTACTTTTTTTATTTCTTTCAGAAACCTTATCAAATGTTTCATACTTTCCGATAAGACTTCCCCGAAGCAGTTTACCTCTTATATAATCTCTTATTTCTATATATATTTCATTTTCCTTTTCGAACTTAACTTCAAGTTTTCCAGGATGTATATTTACATCAAGTTTTGAAGGATCCAGAGATATATTTATAAAGCATACAGCATGTTTATTTAAAGGAACAATTGCTTTATATGCCTCAGCTATTGCATTCATTATAACCTTACTTTTTACAAATCTTCCGTTTATATATATATGCTGAAGATTTCTGTTAGAGCGGTAAATATTATTATTTCCGATATATCCGTCTATATCAAATAAATTGCAGCTGTATTTTCCGTGTATAAGATTTGTAGAGATTTCCTTACCATAAATAGATCTTATGGCGCTCAGCATTTCTCCATCTCCCGGAGTATCAATCATTATTCTTCCGTTATTTATATATTTAAATTTTATATTTGGATAACCGCACGCAAGCTTATTTACCATATCACTTATATTCATTGTTTCAGAATGAGATGATTTTAAGAATTTCTTTCTTGCGGGTGTATTGAAAAATAAATCCTTTATGGCCATTGATGTTCCATTATTTGCACCAACTGCCTCTTTGGAAATAACCTTTCCACCTTCAAGACATATTGAAGTTCCAACTACTTCATCTCTTGATTTTGTAGTCATTTCAAGCTTTGAAACTGCACTTATTGATGCAAGTGCCTCTCCTCTGAATCCAAGAGTATAAAGGCTCATAAGGTCATCAACCTTATCTATTTTACTGGTTGCATGTCTTAAAAAGCATTTTGAAACTTCACTGGAAAGAATACCTGTTCCATTATCAGTTATCTTTATAAGAGATTTACCACCATCTTCTATTTCTATAATTATTCTGTCTGCCCCGGCATCTATTGAATTTTCGACAAGCTCTTTTACTATTGAAGCTGGTCTTTCAACGACTTCTCCGGCTGCAATTTTATTTATTGTTATATCATCGAGTATGTTTATTCTATTATTCATAATATACACCTCTTTTTATTTTTTCATTTTGGCTATTTTCTGAAGCTCAAGTATACTACTCATCGCATCAAGCGGAGTCATATTCATAAGATTAAGTTCTAAAACTGCCTTTTCAAGTTCACTTTCACCAACACTTCCAAATGACATCTGAACACTTCCTGATTTTTCTTCAAATTCACTTATTGTTTTCTTAAGTTTTCTATTTTCTGAGCATAATTTCTTTTCATTTTCAGCGGATTTATCGGCAGTATTTTTTAAATCATCCTGTGATTTTTTAAGAGTATCTATTTCACTAAGGGCATCATTATATTTCTGCGATATTTCACATGCCTTCTGCTCAGCTGCTTTTACTTTGCTTAATGCTTCTTTAAGTTCAGAATTCATTACAGACTTATATTCATTACTTTTTTCGTTTATATTTCTATTGTTATCATCAATATCAGAAACAAAGTTATTTTTATTTACATAAACATCTGAAGTATAATTTTTACCCTGTATTTTAAAATCATCAGCTTCATCGCTACATCCAAGAGCATTTAAAACACTCATATTGCTCATATGATTTTTTTCAAGGTCTTCAAGTATTCTGGCTGATCTTTCTATAACTTCATCTGGAAGCTTTGCAAGTTTTGCAACATAGATACCATAACTTCTGTCAGCAGCCTGTGGTATTATCTTTCTTAGGAATACTACATTGTTACCATCTTCCTGAACATCTATCGAATAGTTTTTAACCTCATCAAATTCCTGCTCAAGATCTGTAAGCTCATGATAATGTGTTGCAAACAGTGTTTTACTTTTTATATTCTTCTGTATATATTCGACAATAGACCATGCAAGGCTTATTCCATCGTAAGTACTTGTACCTCTTCCTATTTCATCAAGTATAACAAGACTGTTTTTAGTTGCATTTTCAAGTATCATTGAAACTTCATTCATTTCAACCATAAATGTAGATTGTCCCTGTGATAAATCATCACTTGCCCCAACTCTTGTAAATATTCTGTCCATAACAGGTATATTTGCATATTCAGCTGGAACGAATGAGCCAATATGTGCCATAAGTGAGATTATGGCAGTCTGTCTCATATATGTAGATTTACCAGACATATTAGGTCCTGTTATGATATTTATTATATTTTCTCCGTTATTTAAATATGTATCATTTGGAATGAAGTTTTCCCTGCTTACTATATTTTCAACAACCGGATGTCTTCCGTTTTTAATATCAAGCTTTCCATCTATATTTATACATGGTTTTACATATCCATTCAAAGATGCTACCTCTGCAAGAGATGTATAAACATCTATGTCAGCTACCATCTTTGCTACTCTCTGTATTCTGTCTATATTTTTATAAATTTCTTCTCTTATTTCTACAAATATTTCGTATTCAAGAGATTTTATCTTTTCCTTTGCATTTAATATCTTTTCTTCTATTTCTTTAAGCTCGGGAGTTAAAAATCTTTCTGAATTACTTAATGTCTGCTTTCTTATATATGTATCATCTATTTTAGCCTGTAATAAATTTGCCTTTGTTATTTCTATATAGTAACCGAATACCTTGTTAAATCCTATTTTAAGTGATTTAACACCGGTTTTTTCTTTTTCCTTTGCCTCTATATCTTTTATTATTCTGGCTCCATTTTTAGATATATCTCTTAATTCGCTAAGTTCTCCATTATATTCACTTTTTATAATATTTCCGTCCTTTATAGTAATTGAAGGCTCTTCAAGTATTGAATTATCAATCAGCTCATATATATCATATAAATCGTCCATACTGTCTATATAGTTTTTAAGCATTACAAAATCAGAACCAGCAACAATTTCTTTTAATAACGGTAACTTTTCTATAGAGCTTTTAAGATTTATAAGTTCCTTTGGAGATACCTTTTCAAAGGCTATTTTTCCGCATATTCTCTCTATATCGTAAATCTTTTTTAATGCTTCTATAAGGTCCTGTCTTTTTGCAAAATTACTGTATATTTCTTCTATTATATTAAGTCTGTATTCTATTTTTTCTTTGTTTACAAGTGGCTGTTCAACGTATTTTCTAAGAAGTCTTCCACCCATTGCTGTCGATGTCTTATCAAGAACATTAAGAAGAGAACCCTTTTTCTTTCCACCTCTTATAGTCTGAGTAAGCTCAAGATTTGTTCTTGTGAACATATCTAAAACCATATATTCAGATGAATTATATATATTTATTGAATTTATATTTGAAGATGTCTGTTTCTGAGTTGAGAATACATAATTTAAAAGTACCGCAATACTTGATTCTAAAAGACCTTCACAATCAAGATCAAGAGATTCCATATACTCCTCACTGAAGTATTCCTTTATTATTGACATGTCATCTAAAGTAGTATCAAACTCTTCATTTATATATATATTCCCAATATTAAGTATTCCGCTCAGTTTATCTGTAAATGAAACATCATTTAATATTATTTCTGATGGATGAACCTTTGCAATTTCTTCAACTATTCTGTTTTCAGCTACAAGAGTTGCATTCATTTCACCAGTACTTATATCTACATAAGAAACCCCTAAATTATTATTCTTTCTATATATGGACATAAGGTAATTATTTCTTTTATTTTCAAGAAGTGATCCCTCAAGAACAGTACCAGGAGTTATTACTCTTATAACGTCTCTTTTTACAATTCCTTTTGCTTTTGCAGGATCTTCAAGCTGTTCACCTATTGCAACTTTAAATCCGTTTTCTACTAATTTTGATATATATGAATTTGCTGAATGAAAAGGAACTCCACACATAGGAGCTCTTTCGTCAAGTCCGCAAGCTTTTCCAGTAAGTGCTATTTCAAGTACTTTTGAAGCTACGATTGCATCTTCAAAGAACATTTCATAAAAATCTCCCAGTCTGTAAAACAGTATACAGTCTTTGTATTTATCCTTTGTTTCTATATACTGCTTCATCATAGGAGTAAGTTTTTTTCTGTCTATTTCCATACGTTCCTCCTTTTTAATTTTCCTCTTTATTCGTATCCTTTATTATATCATATTTTTATGAATGATATAATTGAGAAGCATTTATGATTAACCGAATTATTTTTTATAATAAATTGATATTGTTCTTATATTATTTTATAGTCATAATACTCAAAACACCTTTAATTCATATTAATTTCATATTTAAGGTTTTTAGTACTTTTTTATCAAATTTTCATTATACAAATTAATTTTTTACGAATTTTACAATTCCAAAATTAACTTTTTCTGTTATAATGTTATGTTGAAATAAGGCATATTACTTTCAAATGTAATATATCGGAATTTTAAAATACGAATTATAAATTAGGAGGAATTTTAAAATATGAATAAAGTTATAGTAACAAATCATCCGCTTATACAGCATAAATTAACAATAATGAGAGATAAAGAAACTGGAACAAAAGATTTCAGAGAACTTTTAAATGAATTAACTATGCTTATGGCATATGAATCAACAAGAGATCTTGAACTTGAAGATGTAGAAGTTGAAACTCCTGTTGCAAAGGCTACTCTAAAAAAACTTGCAGGTAAAAAACTATGCCTTGTTCCTGTACTTAGAGCAGGACTTGGAATGCTTGATGGATTCTTAAAAATGATACCAGCTGCAAAGGTTGGACATGTAGGACTTTCAAGAAATCCTGAAACTCTTGAACCAGAAGAATATTTTGTTAAGTTCCCGGAAAATACAGAAGAAAGAGATGTTATAATAATAGACCCTATGCTTGCTACTGGTGGTTCTTCTGTTGCAGCAATAGATGTTGTAAAAAAAGCAGGTGCAAAAAGTGTAAGACTTGTAAACTTAGTAGCAGCTCCTGAAGGAATAGCAAAGGTTCATGAACATCATCCGGACGTTGATATATATGTTGCAAGCGTGGACGAAAAACTTAACGAACATGCTTACATAGTTCCAGGACTTGGCGATGCCGGAGACAGATTATTCGGAACTAAATAATATTTGTTATAACAGTCTGAATAAATATTTAAGATTTTAATATGGATATTTACAATAAGTAATTCCCTATTTTAAGGATAATTTTCCTGTATTTATCTGAAATTAATTAAATAAGAAAACTTTTAAGCGTACAATATGAATAAATAAAAAGAGAGGGTTAAATCCTCTCTTTTTTATTAGTCATTTATATTTTAAAAACTGAAATACATTTCTATTTAAATATATTCTTTTCTGTCCATATTTCACAGTCTATACCACTGTTTTTTAATATATCTATTGCTCTTAGGAAATTAGCATCTCTTACATATATATTCTGATATTCATCATCATAATCTCTTGGAAGTGATTCTATCGATTCACAGTCTAATATTTTAACTGCATTTGCTGTTTCATTTACATCAACTCTTATAAATCTTATCATATCTTTTTCGTAAAGCTCTTCAGCCCATGTCATATCCCTGTTAAACTCATTAAATAAGTAAGTATACATATCATTTCTTATCTTATTGCATCTTGATATATCATATTCACTATAAGTTATATTTTCTGTATCTCCAAAATAAGATGAAATCTTATAAGGCCATACCATATTTTTCATTATTGTTTCCGCTTCTTTTCTGTTATCGCTGTTGAAGTAAATAGTACCATCATTATTGAAGGTATTTAAAACTCCAAAGTGGTCCAGTGTTTTAGATACTTCATATGTAACATCAGTAAAAACAGTTATACATGAAAGCTTATCTTCAAGAAGCTGTGTAAAAGTCCATTCATATGGATTTTTCTTTTCTATCTGGTCAACTTTACCATCTGAAAAGATTTTTCCTTCTGAGTATATAAGATACATATGGTCGTAAAATACACCTTCAGGCTTATATTTTTCTTCAAGCTCCACAAACCATTCTTCTTTTTTCATCTTTTTAAATCTGTAATCTCTTATAGTATACTGAATCATTGTATAAGCTACATCATAGAAATCACCGTTTATTTCCAGATATTTATAAATATCGTCTGTATCCTCTGTATCTTCAGCTATATATTCAATCGCTTTTTTAAGACCTACTTCAAATTGCTTTGACGCAAACCGTTCTCTTTCTTTACTCTTTGAAAATACCTTTATAACCTTTCCCATAAAAAACACCTCTTTCGGAATATAATTATTTTCATTCTCTGATTACTATTATATTTGAAATTTTATAACCAGTCCATTAAGAAAATCTTTTTTATTAGTATTTATATATTTATTATTGTATAACTTGTATTTATGCAAATTGTGGAAGATAACTAAGATATATGATATTATTATATAATGCAGTTAATCGTATATTAAAATTCAATATTTTAATATTTTCAAATCAAAACTTGTTAGCCAGAGATGGTCTATTTTAGAATACATAATAATCAAGGGAGGAAAAATTTTGAAGAAGAAGATAGTTTATAATATGAGTCTTTGTGATGGATGTTTTAAATGTCATGCAGCATGTGCAGAAGTTCATCCTGATAAAGAAGGTCAGAGTTGTAGAAAAATAAGAAGGATAACTAACCCTGTTAATAATACAATGAGGTTAATAACAGATGTATGCAGACACTGTGAAGAACCTATATGTGCAAATAACTGTCCTCAGTTTGCAATATCAAGAGATGAGGAAACAGGATTTATGATAGTTGATGAGGATAAATGTATCGGTTGTAAAATATGTTCTTTAGTCTGTCCACATGATGTACCTAAATTCGTAAATGGAAAAATGCTAAAATGTGATGGATGTAATGATCTTGTTAAGGCTGGAAAGCTTCCTGCATGTGTAGCTGCATGTGATAAAAAAGCTTTAAGATTAGTTGATGATAAATAAATTTAAAAACAGTTAATTATAATATAAATTAAAAGCACCCTGATTATTCAGAGTGCTTTTCTATATTTATGTTCTAAATTTTAATTATTGTATTTTTTAGTCAGCATTTATTTACATGGGGCGTGTTTTTATCAGAGTGGCTCTACTCCTAAATAGGCAAGCCATAAACTGTACACTATAAACAGAATTACCCATAAAGACGTAAGAGTATATTTATAAAGGAATTTGTTCGGGTTGTTTTCCCTTATGTATTTCTTTATAGTTCCTTTTCTCCTTACTATCTTTACCAGATAATAAAGAAGATATAATAAGGCTGATACTCCAAGTATAATATATACTACGTCTGACACAGACTCGGGTAAATAATCTATAACATCTGTATATGTATTATTCAGCATATGGAAGAAAACTGACCATTTAAATGAATATTCAAATGCAACATAAGCAAATACCGCACCAACCATTGCTGCAAATATTCCCTGAGTATAATTTCCATGATAAAGTCCAAATGCAATCGAAGATAAAACAATTGCTATTACTTTACCGTATTTTCTGAGTGAACCTGCAACAAATTTTCTGAATATAATCTCTTCAATTATAGGAGCAGCAATACATGAATATATAAATAAATCCAAAGTATCACTTACTTCAGTAGAACTTTCTATCTCTCCCATTATGGTATATCCAAATAAATTCATTATGTACTCAAATCCATCTGAAATATATGCAGCTACTATCTGTATTATAATAAGTATACATATAATTGAGAATATCGTAGACAGCTTCATTCTTTTTCTATTAGACTTGTCAACGTCTATAAATCTCATCTTTTTTCTATAATGATTCATTACAAGGAGTGTCAATGGTATTCCAAAAACCATTATACCAGTATAGCTGTCAATAGAAGATTCATCTCCAAATAAGAAATACCATACTGTATCTCCTACAAAAAACATAGCAAAGCTCACAATCATAAGGGTTTTAGCTATGGTTTTTATGTCATGCCTGTATTCACCCAGCATATTTTTCCTATATAATAAGTCTTTATCCATAAATATTCCCCCTATGTACTATCAAATTTATAAAACTATATAGATTTATTTAATATAGTTTATATATTTTTTAGTCAATGTATTCTTCAAGACCTATAAGAACGCAGTCCTCAAGATAATCTATGTTATTTTCTTTTAGAAACTCTATTATTTCATCACTTTCAGCTCCGGGTTGTATTAAAACACATTTACAATCTTTTTTCATTTCTTTAAGTAATTTTATACCTTTTGCAGGATGAATGCATAAGTTCACTATGTCTATATCTTCTTCTATATCATTAAGAGATTCAAGTTCTTTTCCAACACAATGCACGTTATATCCATTTTCTATAAGACGATGCTTGATTTTATAAGCAAATTTTTCTGGTACTATTGTATTCCCAACTACAGCAAAAGTTTTTTCGTTCATTATTTCTCTAAGATTCATATGTTTTCTCCCTTCTATTTCTTTTTAGAATTTATTATTTCTTATATTATACTATATTTCAAATATATAAAATAGACTAGAAATATTCTCTATTTATACAAAATATATTCATATATTTTTCTGAAGCAAGGAATATATTCATAATAATGAGCTCTTATTTATGAAATATAGTATAACAGGTATTTGGTATAATAATAAATAGGATTTAATGGTAAATTATTTCTTTTGGTAAGCCTTATAAAATCCTCAAATTGTTGATATTACACGTTTTTGATTATTCAGAATACTTTGTTTTAATTGAAAAAAAAACTAAAAATTAGTATACTTAATATTGATAGTAAAGGATTTTTTTAAAATAAAAATTTAATTTTAAGGGGGGTTATTTGTGGAAAACAAAGAAACTATGAAATCTAATGCATCTGCCCTTATACCTTTTGCTGTATTCATACTTCTTTACCTTGGGGTAGGTATATTTCTAGAAGCAAAAGGAACTGAAATGGCGTTTTATCAGTTCCCTGCTCCGGTGGCAATCATAGTAGGTATAGTAGTTGCATTTATAATGTTTAAGGGAAGTATAAACGAAAAATTCTCAGAATTTGCAAAGGGATGTGGTAATGAAAACATACTTATAATGTGTTTTATCTATCTTTTTGCAGGAGCATTTGCAACTGTTGCTTCAGCTATGGGTGGAGTTGATGCAACTGTAAATCTAGGACTTTCTCTTATTCCTGCAAAATATATAACAGCAGGAATGTTCATAATAGCATCATTTATATCTGTTGCTACAGGTACATCAATGGGTACAATAAGTGCCATAGCTCCAATAGCTATTGCAACTGCTGATAAGGCAGGTCTTAATCTTACACTTATGGTGGCAGCTATAATCGGTGGTGCAATGTTTGGGGACAACCTTTCAGTAATTTCTGATACAACAATAGCATCTACAAGAACTCAGAATTGTGAGCTTAGAGATAAATTCAGAGTCAATCTTTTCATAGCTCTTCCAGCAGCAATTATAACATTTGTAATACTTCTTATATTCGGAAGACCAGAAACAGCGGTTCCTCTTGGACAGCTTGATTACAATATAATAAAAGTTATACCTTATATACTTGTTCTTGGTCTTGCTGTTGCAGGTCTTAATGTTTTTGCTACATTAGGTCTTGGAATAGTTATAGCAGGTGGTATAGGTATGGCTTATGGAGATCTTAACATACTTACATTTGCTCAGCAGATATACGAAGGATTTACAGGAATGAATGAAATATTCCTTCTTTCAATGTTTACTGGTGGTCTTGCTCATATGGTTACTAAAAATGGTGGTCTTCAGTGGATACTGGAAAAAATACAGACATTCATAAAAGGCGAAAAATCTGCTGAAATAGGAATATCTGCTATAGCTGCTGTTGCTGATATGGCTGTTGCAAATAATACTGTTGCAATAATAATAACTGGTCCGATAGCAAAGGAAATATCTAAAAAATACAAAGTAGATCCAAGAAGATCAGCTTCTCTTCTGGATATATGGACTTGTGTATTACAGGGCTTCATACCATATGGTGCCCAGATACTTCTTGCAGGAAGTCTTACAGCTGGTGCTGTCAGTCCTCTTGATTTATTCCCATTCTTATGGTATCAGCAGTTACTTGCGGTATTCACTATCCTATCTATATTCGTCCCTTATGCAAATGGTATTCTTAAAAGGAGACCTTGGAACTGGGAAACTGATAGTGTTGAAAAAGCTTAATAAAGTATTATTTAAAAATATAAAGGACACAGAAAATTTCTGTGTCCTTGTTTTTTTATATAAATTTGTACTTTTATCAAATTTATATAAATGCTTTTCGCTATTTTTATATATTTCCTGTTGTACTGAAAGCAATTGATTATATATAAAACGAGAACAGCAAAATATCTTTTAGCATTGTTCATCCTGTATTGAGTTAGGATATATTGCATATACAAAAGCTTTATTTGCCATTAGGCTTTCCTCTCTTGAGTTTGTATGTATTGTTAAGTCACTCCGCCTGTAGTAAGCAGTCAATTACCTTTTGACCAAAACATTTCCTTCCATAGAGACTTACGAATCTGAGAAAATTCTTTTTTAATAAGTCTACTAATGAATAATTTATTGAAATATGGCGGTGTTAACCCCTCCCTATTTCATAGATGAAGGTGATTGCACACATATTTTATTGTTCAAATATTATTAATAATCCAGTTTATAAATATTAATCAATTATATAATTTCAATATTTTTTATAATTTTATCGTAAATATATCCATCTCTTACACCCTTTTTTAAGATTACTATATCATCAGCACCAGACATAGAGCAGACTGTATTTAATACCACTATACTGGGTATTATATTATTCATTCTGTCTGGAACTATACTTTCAAGTATATCTATATCACTTACTCTGGGATCCATAAATCTGTCAGTCATATTATTCATATCTTCTACTGACATTTCATATTTGTTTATTTTCTTATTTGAATTATTTATATATCTGTGTATTTTAGCACATGCTCTCGCTGTACCACCCATTAGATGAACGGCTTTATATTCTATACCATCGAATATTCCGCTTTTTTCTATTTCTTCTTTTACAAATTCTTTTATATTCTTAATTTCATCAAGGGTAGGATACATCATCTTTACAAATTTATTTCTCATTTCAAGTCCACCCAATGGAAGAGACACTGATTTTATAATTTTACCATCGTCAAAGTTAAATATCTGTATACTTCCACCGCCAAGGTCAAGACCTATGCCGCTTTTTTCTTTCGTACTCTGACTTAATCCTAAAAAATCATAATATGCTTCTTCTTCCCCGCTTATAATTTCCATTTTCGGAATAATTTTCCTTATATTTTTTATAACATCATCTGTATTTGCAATCTTTCTCATAGATGCTGTTGCAAAGCAAAATACATCCTTACAATTTAAAAGTTTACATAATTTCGAATATCTATTTAATACTTCGTATAATCTTTCATCACCTTCACGAAGTAATTCCCCGTTCTTTACGAAATTGAGAATAACAGAAAGTTCTTTTTCATTAAGTATAGTATTGATTTCGTTATTTTTTACTTCAGATACAATTAATCTTATAGTATTTGAACCTATATCTATAATTCCATATCTCATAAATACGCCTCCCTTTTTAGTTCATATATCAATTATTATTTTTATCCTCTAATATTTTACACCAAATGAATAAATATGTTAATAGCAAACAGGATACAGCATATGCTGTATCCTGTTATTTATATTTAATTAATTTAATTTAACTTATTTTTCAGGAACCTGTTTTATTTTTCTGTTTAACTTTCTGCATTCTTCTATAATTTTTTCTATATCCTTGAAGAAATCATCTCCTGTATCTAGTTTATCATCTTCAGAAGATTCCTCTTTTGAACTATCTTCATATATATCCTCAGGCATTACATATCTAGATTCTGGCTTACTTCTTTCTTCAAGTTCCAGTTTAACGACCTCTGGAATTTCCATTGTCTGTCCATGTGCTTCAGCATAGGCCCTATTAAAGAAGTAGTCCTGAGCACTTAATGGTTCTCCTGCTGTTTCAACTCTTACATATTCTCCAGTAGGAAGTAGTTTTCTTGCTTTGACATTATCATTAAACCGTATTGAGAAGTCCTGAATTATTCTATTTTTTATATCTTCATCGTATATAGGCGCTGCAACTTCTACTCTCCTTCTTGTATTTCTTGACATATAGTCAGCAGAACTTATATAAACCCTGCAGTCTTTTCCAGCTCCGAATATGTATACTCTTGTATGTTCAAGGTATCTTCCAACTATGCTTTTTACCTCTACGTTATCTGTTTCACCGTATATTCCAGGTATTAAGCAGCATATTCCTCTTACTATCAGCTGTACTTCAACTCCTGCCTTTGAAGCCTCAGCGATTTTATTTATAAGCCCTTTATCAGCCAGTGAATTTATCTTTGCAGCAACAAATGCCTTTTCGCCATTATTTGATTTTTCTATTTCGTCGTCTATCATATTAAATATCTTATCTCTAAGACATAATGGCGATACAAGGAAGTGCTCTGTTTCTTCAATTACCTCACCAAGTAATAGTTTGTCGAAAATTTCATTGGCTTCATGTGCAAGCTTTGTGCTGGCCGTCATAAGACAATAGTCTGTATATATTCCGGCTGTTTTTTCGTTGTAGTTTCCTGTTCCTATCTGAGTTATATATTTTATTCCATTATCAGTCATTCTTGTTATAATACAAAGTTTAGAGTGAACCTTGAGGCCTGGAAGGCCATATATTACTCTACATCCTACTTTTTCAAGAATTCTTGACCAGTTTATATTATTTTCTTCGTCAAATCTCGCACGAAGCTCTACAAGTACAATTACTTCTTTTCCATTTTCAACTGCGTTTGTAAGTGCCTCAACTATTTTACTATTGCTTGCAAGTCTGTAAAGAGTCATTTTGATAGAAACCACTGTCGGATCCTCTGATGCTTCATAAAGCATATCAAGGAACGGTTTTATACTGTTATAAGGATAGAATAACAGCTTATCCTTTTCCTCTATCTGTTCTATTATTGATCTTCTCGGAACTATTTCCGGAGTTTTCTGCGGTATTCTGTTTTCATAGAATAAGTCAGTTTTATATCTTAACATATCCCTTATTTCTCCAGTAAATGAAACATCTAATGGAGCATTAGAATAGAAAATATACTGTTCAAATATTCCAACATAATCACACAGCATTTTTAATGCCGAACTGTTAAGCCCTCTTGACATTTCCATTCTTACAGGATCAAGCTTCCGTCTTTTCTTTATAAGTTTTTTCATAGTAGATCTGTAATCAAGACCTTCTTCGTGCATTGTTTCCTCATCTATATCAGCACTTCTTGTTATTCTTATAAGCGATTTACTTTTTACCTTGTAGTTACTGAATATTTCAGATACAAAGTGAAGGATAACTTCTTCTGCTAATATATACTTTGAAGTCTGCGAAGGTATAGCTAAAAGTCTTGAGAATGCCTCACCAGAACAAGGAACTATTCCTAGTTTTTCATTTCCACTTCTGCTTTCTAAAGAAACTATAGCATAGATGTGCTTATTCTTCAGGAATGGAAACGGCTGTCTTTTTCCTATTATCTGAGGTGATATAAGAGGTCTTATTCTGTTTTCAAATATCTTTTTCAGATATTTTTCATCATCAGCTGTTAATAATCTGCTGCTTTCAGGATTTATCTTTTTGCCCAGATGATTTTCTGTATTTCCATTTTTAATTGCATTTTTTCTCATTGTATGGAAGTCTATAAGCTCTATACCCTGCTCCTTAACCTCTTCCATTATATTGTTGTATGTATAATCTTTTAGTGAACACATATTTCTTGTGTAATCTATTATTTCCTCTAGCTGTTCCTCTGCTGTCATATTACTTTTGCCATCTCTTTTATTTGGAGTATCTCTCATCTGTTCATAAAGTGATCCAACTCTCACCATGAAGAACTCATCGAGATTACTCTGGAATATAGAAATGAATCCTAACCTTTCAAGAAGTGGAACCCTTTCGTCCATTCCCTCTTCAAGAACTCTTTTATTAAATTTAAGCCATGAAAGTTCCCTATTGTCGTAACGAATTCTGTCCATATTATTCCTCTCCTTTAATATTTTAATATTTAATACTAATCTGTAGCACACATAATAAATTATATTATTATAAAAAATATTAATAAGCATACATAATGTTAATATTATATTTAAAAAATTTAACTTTTATTAATTTTATTTTAACACATTATAGTATTTTCTGACAATTGCAGCATCCTTTCGATAATTAATGCTAAATGAATATAATAACCCATAAAAGTATTTTATATTTTATTTAGATATACATAATAAACTATTTTTTTATTTTAATTTATTTTTCAAATATAGATTATATATTTTTTATTTATATTTAATACGTACATATTAATTTTTACTTGTTTATGATATACTATAATAGTTAGATATAATATTTAATATGTCTTTGTAGCTCAGCTGGATAGAGCACCGCCCTCCTAAGGCGGGTGTCGGAGGTTCGAATCCTCTCAGGGACATTAATTTCTTGCCGAAAGTTCTTTTTATGAATTTTCGGTTTTTTATTATTCATGTACAAATTATGTACAAAAAATCAGCTTAACTTATTTTGACGACATTTTTTGAGAATTATTATTTTAATGTGTTTAGAATAATCCTTTGAACATAGTTTATATAACAACAATATAATGCCGATATATTCATGCTTTCTTTTTTAAATTTACATTTTACTTATAGTGATTGATTTGGATAAAAGTAAATAGTATACTATGTGAGAGTAGTTCAGAAAACACATTAAAATTAATACTAAAAATTTATGAAATGAGGTAGTTTATGAAAGCATACGCCAGTAAAGAAGAACTCAAAAATGAAATCAATAAAACTTATACCAAATTTATTGCTGAATTTGACAATATACCAGAAGATATGAAAGATCTTCGCGCGGAAAATATTGACCGTACTCCCGCAGAGAATCTTGCCTATCAGGTTGGATGGACTACCCTTGTTTTGAAATGGGAACAGGACGAGAGAAATGGCCTTGAGGTAAAAACACCCTCTGATCAGTTCAAATGGAATCAGCTTGGAGCATTGTATCAGTGGTTTACAGATACTTATGCAGGTATGTCAATCAATGAACTAAGAACAATGCTGGATACAAATATCCAGAAAATTTATGAGATGATCGATTCCATGTCGGATGAGGATCTTTTCACTCCTCATAGAAGAAAATGGGCAGATGGTGCTACTAAATCTGCAGTATGGGAAGTTTATAAATTTATACATATAAATACTGTTGCACCTTTTGGTACATTTCGTACAAAAGTCAGAAAATGGAAAAAACTCATGCTGTAAAAGTAATTAAACATTCTAAAAACTAACGAAATATAATATCTGTACAAAACTTTTACGGATAATTATGACACTTGATAAACCTTTATATATAAAACAGCCACTTAGACCTATAAACAGATTTAAGTGGCTATTTTGTTTAATAAAAACTTCTTATTTTTTAATATGTATAATGCATCACAATTTATAAGTTTGCACCAAATGTATTTGTCATTAACTGCATAGCCAGACAAACTCCTGTAATTGCTGCCCAGCAGCAGAAACCAAGTGCAATTGGTTTCCCTCCCTTTTTAATAAGAGTTACTATATTTGTATTTAATCCAATTGCACTCATTGCCATTGCAATAAAGAATTTGGCAAACCATTTAGCAAATACAACAAGTGATTCGTTATAAAAAACAGTAAATGTACTTTCGGGCATTATACCTACAATAGTTGTTATTAATGATGCAATGACAAAATATATTATAAAGAATGGGAAAATCTGTTTAATAGAGATTTTTTTACCATCTCTGCCTGATTTTTCAGCTCCTTTTGTACGTATAAATGCCAGTATAAGAGTTATTGGTATTATTGCAAGTGTACGTGTTAACTTAATAATTACAGCTGATGATAAAATTCCGTTGATACCGTATATCCCCTCAGCTGTTGATGCAGCGGCAGTTACTGATGAAGTATCATTTACTGCTGTACCAGCAAATATTGCAAAGCCTTCACTTCCAAGACCGATTTTATAACCTAACATCGGGAAAATTAAAGCTGCCAATACATTAAATAAGAATATAACGGAAATCGCCTGTGCTATTTCCGCATCATCAGCATCTATAACTGGTGCTGTTGCGGCTATTGCTGACCCTCCACAAATTGAAGAACCTACGCCTATTAAACAGGCAATTTTTTTATCAATTTTCATTACTTTCATCATAATCATTGCAACAATTAAAGAGGTTAAAATAGTTGATATGATTATTGGCATACTTTTTGTACCAACCTTTGCAATTGTACCAAGATTAAGACTGAATCCAAGTATAATCACAGCCCATTGAAGTATTTTTTTAGATGTAAAAGTTATACCATTTTTAAATTTATCGCTTTTACTCATATCGGGCATAATAAGCGTCAGTAACATTCCTATAAGTATAGAAAATACAGGTGCTCCAATAATTTCAAGATTAAACGTACCTATTGAAAAAGATGATAGAATTGTTGATATCCCGGCAATAGCAGAGCAAATAAGAATTCCTGATCCATTTTGCTTTAAAAGTTTCATATAAACATACCTCCATTTATATTTGAATTTAATAGAAAATTTAGTAATATTCCTTATATTATAATTTTTAAAATATTTTCAGTCAATTGTTTTACTTGATATTTTATTTCAGTAAATATAAAGTAAAAAATAACTGTTATTAATTCAGATAAAACTATATTATTTTAATTTCAATAGAGGCTTTTGATACTATATTTATTATATACAAAATAAATTCTTTAAATTATATTTTCAGAATACTAAGCAGGACAGGAAAAATTCCTGCCCTGCTGTAAAAATTTTGTCTGTATTTTCTATCTTTAAAACTATGTACAAAATAAATTTTCTTTTTTATCTTTTCTTTGATAATTATGGGAATTATGTAGAGATTTGTATTTTATATTAAAGCCTGTCACTTTTAAATTACAGATACTCTTCCCTTTTTATTAAACAGTATCAGCGATATTACTATTGTCGTAACTTCAGCCATTGGCATTGTCAGCCATATTCCGTTTATACCTATAACATTTGGAAGTACTACTATAAATATAACCACGAATATAAGCGATCTAAGTGATGATATTATCGCCGATGTAAGTCCGTCTCCAAGTGCTGTGAAGTATCCTGATAAGAATACATTTATTCCTATGAACAAGAATACCGGACTGAAATATACAAGTGCCTGAGATGTAAGCTCATAAACATGCCCTGAACTTATGAACAGTCCTATTATTGAATTTCCAAAGGCAAACAGTATTCCAATAATTATAACTGCTGTAATTGCGATAGTTATAAAACTGTATTTTAATGTTTCTTTTATTTTTTCCTTGTTATTAGCTCCAAGATTGTAGCTTACTACCGGAGCAACCGCAACTGCTATTCCCATATAGAATGAGATAAAGAAGTAATAGATGTACATTATAATTGTAACCGCTGCGATTCCATCTTCTCCATATGCTTTCATTATAATCAGGTTAAACAGAAGTGTTGTAATCCCTGTTGAAAGCTCCGTAAGCATTTCACTACTTCCATTTGTACATGATTTAAGTATTACTTTGAAATCCATCTTTGGTCTGCAGAATTTTATGTTACTGAATTTTATGAAGTAAACAAGCCCTATAACAGCACTTGTGCTTATAGCTAAAACTGTTCCGACAGCTGCTCCAAAAGTACCTAACTTAAATACTCCTACAAACAGATAAACAAATATTACATTTGCAATCAGACCTATAAACGACATCGCAAGTCCTACATTTGATCTTCCATCTGTACGAACCAAATATTCAAAATACAGTTTGAATGACATAGGTATTGTACCTGCAAGTACAACAAACAGATATGGTAGTACGTATGGCATAAGTCTTTCGCTTGCACCAAGAAGAACCGCTATTGGTTCTAAAAATACTATTCCTATAATAGTGAATACTATAGAGAAAATCAAAAGAGCCAGTGAAACTGTACTGAAAACTTCATCAGCCTTTTCTTTATCTTCTTTACCCATGTATTCTCCTATTATCGCTCCACCACCAGTTGCAAGCATAACAGCAACCCCGAACACTATACATGTAATCGGAATAACTATATTTATTCCAGCAAGTGCATCTGATCCAGCATACCTTGACACGAAAAACCCATCAATTGTTGTATAGAATGATAGGAAAATCATCGTCATTATTGAAGGTATAAGGTATTTTATATATTGTCTATAATTCATTGGTTTTGAGAATATTTTCATATGTAACTCCCCCTTGTCTCTTCTTATCTTTAACTATACAATAAAGTATATAGTAACTATATAGTCAAGGAGGTTTTCAAAAATAAAATAAGAATATATTTTTTATTTTCTAAAATTATATATTATAAAGGAGGATTTTTATGGATAATATGTTTTCATCCGGAGAAATTGCAAAGCTTCGGAACATTTCAAAACAAACACTTTTATTTTATGATAAAATTGGATTATTTAAACCAGGATATGTGGATTCTGAAAACGGATACAGATATTACAGTGCCGAGCAGCTCGATTATCTGGATACAATTCTGATTATGAAAAAAGTAGGATTTCCTCTTGGTAAAATAAAAAAACATCTTGAGGAATATTCAACAAAGGATAGTCTCGAATTTTTAAAAGAACAGATCGAGGTAATTGATAAAAATATAGATGAGTGGAATCTTCTGAAAAACAGGCTGGAACACAGGTGTGAACAGGTCGAGGATTCTCTTAAACATAAAAATACAGAGCCCGAAGTTGGCGTTACTGATGAGTTTTATATACTGCAGTATGATGTTGAAAAACCATACAGTATGGAGGACATAAGTATAGCCACTAAAAAATGCTATTCACAGGCATTATCTGAAAATATTCCGATATTCTTCCAGTGTGGTGTATGTGTTCCTTTTGAGCATATACAGGAAGGCAGACATACTGAAGCTACAACAGCATTTGTTACAAGTGAAAAACAGAACTCAATTTCCAATATAAAAAAACTTCCAGCAGGTATGACAGTAAATACGTATCATTTCGGAAATTACTACGATATAAAAGAAACTTATGACAAAATAATTGACTACTGTAAAAGATATAATCTCAAAATAATATCTGATTCGTATGAGTTCTGTATAAATGATTATATAACATCAAAAAATGAAGATGAGTTTATAACAAAAGTAATGTTTTATATTGGATAAATACAACAAATGCTTATATATTAATCAGAGGTACTTTATTCCCTGGCTAATATCTGAAATAACTTCTGACAATTGGTTTTTAAATGAAGACTGATTATATATTAATTGTATAATATATTAAATATTTAAAAGGGAACCCATGAAATCTGGATTCCCTCTTTTATTATATAAATATAGGTTTTAAAAGTTTTGCCATTTCAGCTTTAATATATTATTTGAAACAGCCCGAATAAAAAATATATAAATTGAAAATACATTAATGTATTATTATAAATCATCTATGTTTTATGAATATATCTTCTGCTCTGCATTCCACATTGAAGCATATTTTCCATCTTTTGCTATAAGCTCATCGTGTGTTCCACACTCATTTATTTTACCATCTGATACAACCATAATCTGGTCTGCATTTTTTATGATGGATAAAGTATGGGCTATCATTAAAACGGTTTTCTTTTTCTTTAATAAATTAGAAATAGCTTTCTTTACAGCAAGCTCATTTTCTATATCAAGTGAGGCGGTTGCCTCGTCTAAAAGTAATATATGACTGTCCTTAAGAATGGCTCTTGCTATTGATATTCTCTGTCTTTCACCTCCAGAAAGAAGATTTCCATTTTCTCCAATCTGTGTATCATATCCATTTTCCATTTTTCTTATAAATTCATCACAGTTTGCTTCCTTACAGGCGTATTCAATTTCTTCATCCGTTGCATTTGGACGGGCATGTCTTATATTTTCTCTTATTGTATCGTCAAATAAGAAAACATCCTGGTCAACCATTGATATATTCTCAAGAATTCTTTCCGCCGCTATATTTTCAATTGATTTACCACCAATAAGAATATCACCATTGTCGCCTTCATAATATTTTGATATTAAATTTAAAATTGTAGACTTACCTGAGCCGGATTCCCCTACTATTGCCGTAAGTTTCTGATCTGGTGCTGTAAATGAAATATTTTTTAAAACAGGCTCTCCTTTTACATATGAAAATTCAACGTCTTTAAATGTAATTTCATTTGAATCTGTTTTAAATACTTCCATACTTCCCTGCTCTTCATCCTGATTTATAATATTTAATATTTTTCCCTTTGAAACCATAAGATTTTTATATGATGTTAAATCAACAAATATTGTACTTACAAGTTTTGAGAAGAATACAGGAAGTATACTCATAAGAAGATAAGTAACTAAATCAATACTTCCGTTTACCCATGGAGTATACGCCATTCCTATGATAATTGGTGAAGTCATCCATATTAACATGGCAAGAAATGCTCCTATTGGTATTACCTTTGCCTCATATATAAAACTTACATCTGAAAAACTCTTCATGGCACTTGTTACCGTCTTATTCTTTGTACCACCTATTCCGTATGCCCTGAATGTCTGTATTCCAGATATATATTCAACTATACTGCTTACATTTTCTGAGCAGATCTCGTTCTTTTCCTTACCATATTTACTAACTATTTTAAAGGACAGCCATATCGCTGGTATCAAAAGAAGTTCTGCTATTAATAAAACCATTCCCGCAGGAATATAAAGATTACTTACAAATATAATAAGCATAACAGACAGTGATATATTTTTAGCCAGATCTCCTACCTTATGAGTAAGAATCAGTTCATAGTTATTCACATCTGTTGTTACAGTATTTATATAATCACCTGTCTGTGACTGAGTGAATTTTGATAACGGTATACGTTTAATTTTATCTCCCATATATATACGAAGATTTTTACTAACCTCAGCCCCGCCTATCTGTGCCTTTGTATAACCATAGCTGTATATTATTATACGAAGTAAGAATATAACAGCTAAAACTCCTGTAAGCTTTAATGCTGTATTCATATTAAAGTTATCAGTCTGTAAAGACATCATAACATAATAAAGCAGCATAAATGTACATCCTGATAAAATACCTTCAATAGATGTTCCAATAATTCCAATATAAAAGTTTTTATTTTTCTTTAATGCTTCATTTCCTGTCATTACTGAACACCTTCTTCCATCTGATAAGATATATTTCTCGCTTCTTCGTAGTCATTCCATGCTTTTCTGTAATATTCGTTTTCTTTTCTTACCTGCTCGTGAGTTCCTACACTTGTTATTGTATTATTTTCAACAACTGCTACACGGTCACACATTTTCAAAGCACTTAAACGATGTGCGACAACTATTACAGTTTTGTCCTTACATAAATTTGAAATTGCCTTATCTATTTCCATCTGATTTTCCGGATCTGATGATGATGTTGCCTCATCAAGTATTAAAATTGGAGCATTTTTAAGGATTGCTCTTGCTATTGCTATTCTCTGTTTTTCTCCACCTGAAAAACGTGAGCCAAAGCTTCCAACCATTGTATCGTATCCATATGGAAGAGACATTATAAAATCATCTATCTGAGCCTGTTTTGCAGCTGCTCTTACTTCTTCAAGTGAAGCATTACTTCCCATTTTTATGTTTTCAAGTACGCTGTCTCTTGTTAAAAATGTCTTTTGGAATACAATTGCTATATTTTCAAGAACATATTCGTAGTTTATTTCTTTTACATTTTTTCCACCTATAAGAATTTCCCCGCTATTTACATCATAGAAACGTGAAATAAGCTCTATTACGGTACTCTTTCCAGCTCCGGATTTTCCTACAAGTGCTATACTTTCTCCGTCTTCTATTTCAAGACTGCAGTTTTTAAGTACTTCTTTTTTTCCATCATATGAAAATGTTACGTTATTTATTTTTATATTGTGTTTTTCAGGAAAATCACATCCACCTTTATACACAGGAATATTCAGTATCTCTTCTGCCTTTGTTACAGCATTTAATACATTTGCAAAATTTGTACCGAGTTCCTGTAATGGACGTATTTCTGTCAAATACATAGATCCAACATAAACAAACAATAAGAAAACACTTACTGTTATATATCCCTTTAGGAAAAACATTCCACCAAATGGAACCATAAATAACATTCCACATTCTATAAGAACTATAAATGAAGCATATGGAGGTCCCATTCTATGGGACATTTCATTCCATAAATCATTTTCTTCTTTTATAGTAGCTGTATATTTTTCGAATGATTTACTTCCCATATTATATGCCTTTATTAATTTCATACCGCTTATGTACTCTATCATTACTGAATTAAGAGATCTTATGGATTTATTAGCCCTGTCCATTAGATTATCTGTATTTTTAAACATTATTCCCATTGTAGCACTTGCAATAATAAATGGTATAAGTGAAATTAAAGCAAGTGGTACATTTACACTCATTAAATATACAAATATCACAACTGGTCCTATAAGATAACCTATTAATTCAGGAAGATTGTGAGCAAGAAACAGCTCAAGCTTTTCAATATCTTCATTTAATACAGTTTTTATATCTCCTGTACGACGCTCATTAAGTGCTCCAAGTGGAACTTTTGCAAGATGATCAGCTATTTTACAGCGTACATTATAAAGTGCTCCATAAGCACCTTTATGAGAAGCAGCTCCTGAGCATCCGAAAGTTATAAATCTTACAATAACTGAAACTGCTATTATTAATGAAATATTCGTGACAAGCTCCTTTGTAATATTTCCTGCGAATCCTGCCTCAAGCAGTTTATATATTTCTATATATGGAACTATTATGGAAATTCCACTTATTAACGATAAAATAACTGATAATATCAGCCATTTTTTCTCCTTTTCAGCCCATTTTAAAAGGAGTACTATCGGATTTTGCTTTTTATTCATATTTATTTTTAAGCCCCCTTTTATCTGACTTATCTTTAATCTGGATTTCAAATAATTCTTTAATCCTTGATATATTTTCATTATCAATATATAAATCGTCTGTTATTTTTCCCTTATCAATATTAATCAGACGTGAGCAGGTACGCATTATAAACTCATAGTCATGAGTAACAATAAAAATAACCTTACCCATATCAGAGAGTTTCTTTATAAGTGATGCAACCTGTGTCATACTGTCATAGTCAAGCCCACTTGTAGGCTCATCAAATATAAGTATTTCTCTGTTTCCAATCATACTTATTGCAACTGCAACACGCTGCTTCTGTCCACCAGACAAAGTATTTGGATGTCTGTCTCTGAATTTCAGAATTCCAAGAGTTTCCATCGTTTTTTCTACAAGTTCTTTGTCGGGATTTTTAATTCCAAACGAGCATTCAGACTCTACACTTTCTGCAAAAAGCTCGTAATTTACATCTTGCATAACCATATAAGAAAGTTTTAATCTTGATTTGTGATTCTGTATTTTATCATTCCATAAAAAACTTCCTTCTGAGTTTTTATGAAGTCCGCATATAGTTCGTGAAAATGTAGTTTTTCCTTCCCCGTTATGTCCTGAAACAGCTATAATATCTCCTTTAGAAGCCTTGATATTTATATTTTCGAAAACGTGTTTTTCTTTATATGATACGGATATATCTTTTAATTCAAGCAAATATGGTTTATCTGTTTTCTCATTTAATACCGGAGTCTCACTGTTTAAATCAATAGCTCTGAGTCCTTTTTCTTTTCTTTCCATATCGCTTAATTTCTTAAACTCATCGGGAGTATATACTCCCTTTATTTCACCATCATCAAGATATACAATTTTATCAACTATCTCCATAAGATAATAAATTCTGTGCTCCGTAATAACAACTGTTTTTCCCTGTTCTTTTATCAGACTTATATGTCTTTTGAGTTCATCTATTGCACTCATATCCAGATTAGAAGAAGGTTCATCAAGAAGATAAACATTTGGATTCATGGAATATACAGATGCAAATGCTACCTTCTGTTTTTCTCCCCCCGATAGTTCAAATATATTTCTGTTTCTCAGATTTTCTATATTCAATTCTTCTATTGTTTTATCAACTATTGTTTTTAATTCATCTTCCGGAATTGCTTTATTTTCAATTCCAAATGCAATTTCACTGTCTGTATCCACGTTAAAAAATTGTGTGCGTGGATTTTGGAATACCGAGCCCACTTTTTCAGCTATTTTATACATGGGCATATTTGAAATATTTTCATTATCTAAAATGACCTCTCCCTCTAAATTTCCTTTGTAAAAGTTTGGAATCAATCCGTTTATAAGTCTTGTTACAGAGGTCTTTCCACATCCACTTCTTCCACAGAATAAAACACATTCTCCGTCATTAATTTTCAGATTTATATTACGTATACTCTCATTTTCCCGATTCTGATAAGAAAATGAAACATTGTTTAATTCAATAATTTTTAACACCTCCTTAAAGTATCCCAAATAGGAAAAATGTAATAAAACATAAAATGACAATTATATCCTGTATTTTGAATTTAATCTGTATAAGGCATGTTCTGTCCTTTGGATTTTCTATTCCCCTTGTAATTGCTGCAATTGAAAGCTCATCAGCAGCTTTTGAGGCTGCCATAACCAAAGGAACATATATACACTCTATTGTCATTTCATGATTTTTTATAAATCCCTTAAAAGAAGGAGTTATATCTCTCATTCTCATGGCATCTTTTATAAATCCCCAGTCCTCTCTTATTGTAGGCATATAACGAAGCATTACCGCTATTGGTATTACAAGTTTTTTAGGTGCATGAATCCTGTTCATTGCTGATAAAAATTCGTTTACCTTTGTTGTGGATATTATAATTCCCGATAGCATTCCACATGGATAAACCTTATGGAAAAGCCCTAAAAAAGCAATAAATGAAGTTGCCATTATTCCTGTCATGTTATTTATTATATACATTGTTGTTGCGTATATAATAAGATAAAAAAACGTACCCTTTATTGAAAATTTAATTTTCCCACAGAATATTCCAAATACAGCTATTAATAATATAAGCATCAGCTCATATTCTAAAGATGGTGCCATCATTGCAGAAAGAATACAGAACAAAAGTAAAATTACTTTTGTTCTGGGATCAATTGAAAGTTTTAAATTCTCTTTTGAACTAATCATCTAGTAAACCTGCTTTTTCAAACTGTTTTTTAAGCATTCTGTATCCTATAATTCCACTTATGCATGCCATTATTAAAGTTCCTGCTATTATTACAAGCGGAAGCCGGCTTGGTTCTGAAGCATTCATAACATTTATATAAGACTGGTCTGTTCCATTTTTAAGCATTGTTCCTGCCCATCCAACTGGGTCCATAAAATATACAAGATAGCTTCCTGTTGCTCCTAAAGATAAAAGCATATAAGAAAGTATATTTTTCCTTTTGCTCTTATATTCCCCTGTTCCTGCTAATATATCAGCTATTATTCCCATTACCACATATCCTAAAGCCATTGCCCAGTGCATACCTGTTGCGAACATTATTATTCCTACAAGTGCTCCGAGTATTGTTATACTCCAGCGTTTATGAACCTTTGCTACAAGGAACAGATATATCGGTCCGCATATTAATCCCGTTGCAAATGGCATATAGAATGTTAAAACGGGGTTCATCGCAAAGAACATCCCTCCTGCTAATGTGAAAACTACGAAAAGAGCACTAAAAATACCTGTTGTTATAAGGTCTTTTACTGTAAGCCCCTTCTGATCAATTGAATTTGTATTCATAATTTTTCCTCCTTAAACCTTTTATTTTGATGATTGACCTCAAAAAATTATTTTGATAATATAGTTAGTGATAACTTACCTCGTAAATTTAAAATATACTTTTATTGGCAAATGCACAATATTTATGCGTTTTATTCGTCTCTTCATTTCAAAAGAGTGGCCAATCGTTTCAAGGAGTGTTTAAAATTGGAAAATATAATAGATGAATTTTACGAAAATACCTTTAATAAATTTAACTTTAAAAAAGTTAAAAATCCGGACAAATTTAACTCCGTTGGTGAATGCTGGAAAATCCCACCGGAAATGGGAGAAGGCTATTACTGGATTTATGTACAGAGGAATTTATTCGATATAAAAATACATGATTTCTATCTGAATGAAGACAGACTCATGACATTTGACTGGACAGAATGTCTTAGTATTACGGAATACGAATCTATTTCCGGCGAAGAATTATCTCCATATCGCAGATTATCGGCAGGATGTATAAAGACATTTGTCGGGGGATATGAACCATATAAAATTTTGATACATAAAAAAATTCCTATTCGTTCAATAGGGATAGAAATATTACCAGAATACTATGAAAAATATTTAAGAGAACAATACGGTGCTGATTATACGAATCCAATTTCAGCATTTTCTCAAATAGACCAGACCATGTATTTTCCAGAGGTTTCAAGACGGTTAAAAGAAATTAAAAACTATCGTGGAGAAGGAATAGCTGCCCGTCTTTTCTATGAAAGCAAGGTTGCTGAGATTGTTTCCCTATTATTCGAAAAACAGAATAGTAATAAAAACTTAAAAGAAAAAAAATTATCTCAACAGGATATAAAAGCTCTTGATGATGTTACCGCCTATTTAAATGACCATTACGCATTTGAAATTCCCACAGAAAGACTGGCGCAGATTGCATGTATGGGAAAAACAAAACTGAAAAGCAGCTTTAAACAGTATCATGGCTGTACAATTACTGAATATATACAGCGGAGAAGAATGGGACAGGCAGAGCATCTTCTCGCCAAAACAGATCTTAATATTGGACAGATTGCACAGACAGTCGGCTACTCTACTTCAAGCAGATTTGCCGAGCTTTTTAAAAAAAATACAGGCATACTACCTGGTGAGTATCGCAAATTTTTAAATAATAAATAGATATGATAAGTAAGCGTATACATGAATATAAAATGTATGCGCTTTACTATCTAAGATAGCAGTTCTTGATAAATTACTTAAATACTACATTGAAAGTTCTGAGAGTGACTGGATGAGAGATATTCTGAAAAAAGCCATTGAAAATGGCGAAGTAAGAGATGATATGATAATAGAGCTGTTTTCAAGTATTGTTTTAGGTATAAGCCTTGCTGTTATGTATTATACAGGTATGTTGGTAAAAACTATACAGAGGAAAAACTTTATAAACTGGTTGATATTGCAGCCGATGTAAGTTTAGATGATTTTTCCGCGTATTTCTTTGTAGCTCCATATTGAGAAGCATCTATAATAATCTTATCCATTTAAAACTCCTCTATTAACTCCTAAATTTACTTATTACAGGCATCCAGTATTTTATCCGCAGCTCCTTCTACACCAGGGCATCTCTTAAAACCATCAGATATAATACCTGCATTTTTAGCATATTCATTATTAAATATAACCTCTTCCACTCCTCTAAGTATTGAGTTTATATCAGTTCCTTTTAAAAATACTCCTGCCTTTAGTTCCTCTACTCTGTTTGCTATTCCCTCTTCTTCTGCTGTCTGAGGATACATTACAAGAGGAACCTTACAATATAAGCTCTCATTTACGCTATTCATTCCACAATGAGATATAAAAGCATCAGCCTTTTCAAGTACCGCAATCTGGTCAACTGATTTTTTTATGGTTATGTTGTCTGGTATGCATCCAAGTCTGTTTATATCGACAGCTTCTCCAGCTGATATTATGACCTGATACCGAGTATCTCCAAGTGCAATTAAACAGTTTTTATAAAATTCCTCAAGGTCTTTTACAACTGTTCCCATTGATATATATATTAATCTATCGTTTTCTTTTTTTATTTCATCTCTGCTTTTTCTAAGAGAAGGCCCTGCAAATAGGTATTTATCAGAAAAAGTTTCTGAATAAGGCTGAAATTCTGGTGATGTATAAACAATAGTATTTACATCATTATCATTTTTTATTATATCCATTACACTTTTTATATTATAGCCCTTATCCTGAAGCTTTTTAATGTACTTTTTAGTCTTAGATAATGATTTTATAAGCTTAAATAAATCACTTATTCCACCCTTCATAGTTTTCCTTGACTGGTCATTGAATGCAAATGTTGTTTTAGAGGATATAAAAGGTATATTTAATTTATCTGCAATATGCTTGCCCCATATTGCCATAGAATCAGCTACTATACAATCGGGCTTTAATTCTTCTATTTCCCTGTATATTGAATCATTCACAGCCAAAGTTGTATCAACTAAAAGCTTTATGGAACTTTCCATATCTAGATTATTTCTTTCATATTTACTTAAATCTAGATTCCGATTCTCTATATAAGGATCACATGATACGAAATTTGCCCCGGTATTTTTTATCTTTTCAGAAAACCGATTTTTTGGATTTGATGCATAAAACCATACTTCATTTCCTCTTCTAACAAGCTCAGATATTACGCCAAGAGTGGGGTTTATATGTCCATGTGCAGGAATTGAAAAAAATACTATTTTACTCATTTATATATTCACCTCTTTTAAAAATTTATTAAATTTAATGGAATTAATAATATTATACCAACTTTATTTAATTTATACAAAATATCAAAAGTAATAAAAACTGAGGTCTCAAATTAATAAGACCCCAGTTTTTTATATTCTTAACCGCTCTTTTATTTTTATTGTTTACATAATTATTTTATTATCTCTCTAGCCACATATATACCACTTGCTGATGCATGTGATAAAGAATGTGTTATTCCACTTCCATCTCCTATTACATAAAGTCCTTTATATTTGGTCTGAAGATTCTCATCTACATCCACTTCCATATTATAGAATTTAACCTCTACACCGTAAAGAAGAGTATCGTAATTTGCTGTACCAGGTGCAACCTTATCCAGTTCGTAAATCATTTCTATAATACCATCCAATATTCTCTTTGGTAAAACAAGGCTTAAATCTCCAGGTGTAGCATTTAATGTAGGTGTAACAAATGATTCCGCAAGTCTCTCATCATTAGTTCTTCTTCCTTTTACAAGGTCACCAAATCTCTGTACTATAACACCCCCGCCAAGCATATTGCTGAGTCTTGCTATCGATTCTCCATATCCATTTGAGTCTTTAAATGGTTCTGAAAAATGCTTTGAAACAAGAAGAGCAAAGTTTGTATTATTTGTCTGCTTGTCTGCTCCCTCATAGCTATGACCGTTTACTGTTATAACACCATTTGTATTTTCACTTACAACAGACCCCTTTGGATTCATACAGAATGTACGAACCTTATCTCCAGAAGCCTTTGTTCTGTATACTATCTTACTTTCGTATAGCTCGTCAGTCAGATGTGAAAATATTTCTGCAGGAAGTTCAACTCTTACACCTATATCTACTCTATTGGATTTTGTTGGTATGCTTATTTCCTTGCATACTCTTTCCATCCATTTACTTCCGCTTCTCCCAACTGATATTATACATTTTTTACCATTGTATATTTTTTCTTTTGACACAACTTCGTATCCATCTTCTTTTACTTTAACTGTTTCTATTGGTGTATCAAAGAAGAACTCAACTTTATCTTTTAAATATTCGTATATATTTCCTAAAACTATATAATTTGTATCTGTACCTAAATGTCTTACTGATGCGTCTAAAAGATGCAGATCATTTTGCATACATAGCTTTTTAAATCTGGTTTCAGCTGTCGTATATAGTTTTGTACCTTTTCCACCGTATTCCATATTGATTTCGTCTACATATTTCATAAGTTCCAATGCCTTTTTCTTACCGATATACTCATACAGAGTTCCTCCAAAGTCATTGGTTATATTGTATTTTCCATCAGAAAAAGCTCCTGCTCCGCCAAACCCACTCATAATAGAGCATGTTTTACAGTTTATACAACTTTTTATCTTTACACCATCTATTGGACATTTACGTCTGCTTAACTCATGACCAGCTTCAAATATTGCTATTTTTAAATCAGGATTAAGCTTTGTCAGTTCATATGCTGAAAAAATTCCCCCAGGTCCTGATCCTATTATTATCACATCATACATATAGTTTTCACTCCAATCATTATAGTTTACATATATAAAATTTATAATTTAAAGTATTAATATGATTTCTTTAATTTAATTATACTACTTATGAATAATCTTGTATATTTTTTATAATTGCTTATTATT
>SAMEA104404097__coassemble_170_pt1 | contig 67732 bp, 51 predicted proteins | sample SAMEA104404097__metabat2_high_PE_014 | metagenome-assembled genome bin SAMEA104404097 (sample SAMEA104404097) | Balaenoptera acutorostrata | reverse complement strand
CATGGTAAAGCATTCTTAGGATTACTAAACAGATACTTCGGAAAATAATAACAAAGTAAGTTTTAAGGGATTGATTTAATCAATCCCTTTTTTATTTCTGAAATTACTAAAAGAATAAGGGTATATTAATAAACAAAAAAATATTAAATTGTATACATTGATATACTTTTATTTATTTATGATATAATTGAGATAAACAAAATAAGCAAAGAGGTAATCAGAATGGGCAAATACATAGAATTTAAAGATGTAAAGAAGATCTACCAGATGGGTGAGGTAGAGATAGCAGCTTTAAGTGGGGTTAATTTCTCTGTAGATAAAGGAGAGTGCGTTGTAGTTGTAGGTGCCAGTGGTGCCGGAAAAAGTACAATCCTTAATATACTGGGGGGAATGGACAAGACAACTTCGGGAATGGTTACTGTAGATGGAAAGAGAGTAGACAATTTCAGTGATAAGGAGCTTATAACATACAGAAGATATGATATAGGCTTTGTATTCCAGTTTTATAATCTTGTTCAAAATCTAACTGCTAGAGAAAATGTAGAACTTGCGACCCAAATATGCAAAAATCCTTTGGATATAGACCAGGTTATGAAAGATGTTGGTCTTGAAGACAGAAAGGACAATTTCCCAGCACAGCTTTCAGGTGGTGAGCAACAGCGTGTTGCAATAGCAAGAGCCTTAGCCAAAAATCCTAAATTACTTTTATGTGACGAACCGACGGGGGCACTAGATTATAATACAGGAAAATCAATCCTGAAATTACTTCAGAATACCAGTCGTGAAAAAGGAATGACAGTAGTCATTATAACTCACAACCTTGCGATAACTCCTATGGGTGATAAGGTAATAAAGGTTAAAAATGGTAAGATTGAAAGTATAACAGTAAATGAAAATCCTGTTCCTATAGAAAGGATCGAGTGGTAGCCATGAAAAGCGCTTTAAACAAGGATATTGTAAGGGATATTATAAAGACAAAGGGTAGATTTCTATCCATAATGCTTATAGTTGCCCTTGGAGTTGCTTTTTTCTCGGGAATAAAAATATCTCCTATAATCATGAGAGATACTACCGATAAATACTATGATGAGTATAATCTTATGGATATAAGGGTTCTGTCAACGCTTGGACTTACTGACAAAGATGAAGACGCCATAAGAAAAATTGATGGAGTTGAAGGAGTATTTCCAACGTATTCAATGGATGTTATAGCTGAGCTTAAAGAACAGGATAAGGTTTTAAAAGTTCATGCACTTCCAAAGAACAAGGATCCTAAAAATAAGGATTATATAAATCAGGTAAAACTTGTTGAAGGAAGACTTCCGGAAAAACAGGGTGAGTGTGTTGTTGTAAGACCTAAATACGATCACCTGAATATAAAAGTCGGAAATGAATTCAACATAAATTCAGGGACAGATGATGATATAAAGGACAGTCTGAAGGCTAATAAATATAAGGTCGTAGGTGCTGTTGAAACGCCATATTATCTTTCTTTTGAATTTGGTAACTCATCAATAGGTAGTGGAAGCATTGAAGGAGTTATGATGGTTCCTCAGAATGATTTCAAGATGGATGCATATACTGAAATGTATGTAACTGTTGCAGGAGCAAAATCCCAGAAAACTTACTACGATGAATACGAAAATACTGTAAAAAAAGTTGAAGATAAAATAGACGGTATTTCCGGAGCAAGAATGGATGCAAGATACGAGGAAGTAGTAGGAGATGCAAATAAAGAACTGGACGATGCAAGAAAAGAATATGAGGAAACAAAGGCAGAAACCGAAAAGAAAATAAAAGATGCTGAAAATGAAATAGAGCAGGGAAAAAGGGATTTAGAAAACGGTAAGGCAGAACTGAAAAATAAAAAAGCTGAAACTAAAAGACAGATAAAAAATGGTTTTGCCGAACTCGATAACGCTGAAAAACAGCTTGAAGCGGGAAGAGCAGAGTATGAAAAAGCTAAGAAGGAGTTTGACTCTCAGAAACGGGGAGCACAGGCACAGATAAATGAAGCCGAAAGCAAGCTATCACCGTTGAAATCTCAGGCAGACAGTATACGGGGAACAATTTCAGGATTAAAGGATCAGCTAAACAATCCAAATCTTTCTGAGAATGAAAAGGTCGGTATAAACGCCAAAATAGGAGAACTTGAGTCTCAAAAATCAGCTTTAATGTCAAGCTATAACAGTGGTATGGGTGAAGTAAACCGGATGAAGTCAAAGCTTAGTGCAGCTGAAAATAAAATCAGCCGGAGTAAAAGTGAACTTGATTCAAACCGGAAGAGAATAAAAAATGAAAGATCAAATCTGTATTCTATGCAGTCAAAGGCAGAAACCGAGTTTGCAAATGCAGAAAAAGAAATAAAACGAAATGAAGTAAAACTTAAAGATGCAGAAGCTGAGCTTAACGAGTCTAAAAAGAAAGCAAAAGATGAGTTTGGCAAGGCTGAAAAAGAATTAAAAGATGCAGAAGATGAAATAAAGAAAATAGAAAAACCAGAATGGTATGTATTAAACAGAGATAAACTTTATTCAACTGCTGAATATGGCGGATGTGCTGACAGTATCGACGCTCTTGCGGCTATATTCCCGGTATTCTTTGTACTTGTAGCAGCTCTTGTTGCACTTACTACAATGACAAGAATGGTAGACGAGCAGAGAATAAATATAGGAACAATGAAGGCTTTAGGATATGGAGTAGGCAAGATAGCTGAAAAATATATAGTATATGCATTTACAGCAAGTATTATGGGTGCTTTACTTGGTCTTACAATTGGATACACAGTATTCCCTGTAATAATCTACAATTCGTATGGAATACGGTACACTGTTCCAAAGGTAAATTTAATGTTTAATATACCGATAGCCCTTGTATCCATAATAGCGTCTATATGTGTAACAACACTTGCAGCATTTGGTGCATGTTATAAAGAACTTATAGAAACACCTTCTATCTTAATGAGACCTAAAGCTCCAAAGATAGGTAAGAGAATTCTTCTTGAAAGAATACCTTTTATATGGGATAGAATAAGCTTTATAGGAAAAGTTACACTTAGAAATATATTCAGATACAAGAAGAGATTCCTTATGACTGTAATAGGAATATCAGGCTGTACAGCACTTATAGTCACAGGATTTGGAATTAAAGACTCTATACAGATGATAATAGACGGACAGTTTGGTGAGCTATTCAAATACGATGTTTCTGTCGGATTTGACTCAACTGAAAAAACAGCTGAGGTAGAAAAACTTACTAAATACATAGACTCAACAAGCTCTGTAAAATCATACGAATTATTTAATAACCAGAATGGTAAGGTAATCGTAAATGATGATGAAAAAGAAGTAACACTTGTAGTTCCTCAGGACAAAAGTAAAATGAAAAACTTTGTTACACTAAGAGACAGAAGAACTCATGAACCACAGAAACTTTCAGATAAAGAAGTTGTAATAAGTGAAAAAGCAGCCAGAAACTTAAATGTAAAGGTTGGAGATACAGTTAAACTTGTAAATGAAAATGACGTAAGTGCAAATGTAAAAATTTCAGGAATAACTGAAAACTATACAAATCATTATGTATATATGACTGAAGCAGGATACGAAAAACTTTACAATAGAAAACCTGATTACAACAGACTTTATTTAAATACATCAGATATGAGTGACAAGGAAGAAGATACATTCTCTAAGAATTTAATAGAAAAGACATGTGCAAACGGAGTATTCTTTAACAGTTCAATAAAGGATAACTTCTCAGACACAATAAAATCTTTAAACTATGTAGTTCTTCTTATGATAGTATCTGCAGGAGCTCTTGCATTTGTTGTTCTGTATAATTTAAGTAATGTAAATATATCAGAAAGAATAAGAGAAATAGCCACAATCAAGGTTCTTGGTTTCTATGACAGAGAAGTTTCATCATATATATACAGAGAAAATGTAATACTTACAATAATAGGAACTGTGTTTGGACTCGGAGTAGGAACAATTCTACATCAGTTTATAATGGTTACAGTTGAAATTGAAAGTATGATGTTCGGAAGAATTATACATCCTGTAAGTTATGTAATCGCAGCGGTTCTTACAATTATAATGGGTATGATAGTAAATCTTGCTATGAATAAGAAACTTAAAGGAGTTAAGATGGTAGAGTCATTAAAATCAGTAGACTAAAACCAAAGCTAAAAAATTATACAACAGAAGTTGTATAAAAAGTGTGTTTAAATAAAAAATATGTTAAAATAAAGTTGATTGCGTTAATCGCAGTCAACTTTATTTATTTAGAGAAAAATTTTCAACGGAGGGAAACAAGATGCCAATAGTTGATGAAGTTATAAATACTATAAAAAAACAGGTTGCCAAAATGCTTCTTGGTAAAAAATACAGCGATTATTCTGATATGGATGTCGTATACAGTCCGGATGAGGAAATATTCCTTATAACAATAAAAAGACTTGTATTTGAAAATAAAATAAATGAGGCAGAAGAATATTTATTCGACAGAGCGGAAAATAATCCAAGTGAAAACCTTAAATATATAGCAATAGAGTTTTACACAATGGTAAGGGAAAAATCAGATGAAGAGCTTAAAGAAGCCAACTTTGACAGAATGGAAGTAAATACAGGAATAATGGACATGAGAGAAATACTTGGTCTCGAATAATAAACACAGGAAAAGATAGATAAAAGGAGAATTTTATGGGTTACAAAGAGATTTATAGATTATGGGTTGAAAATCCTTATTTTGATGATGAAACAAGGGAAGAATTAGCTAGAATAGAGGGAAATGAAAGAGAAATAGAAGACAGATTTTACAAAGACCTTGAATTTGGTACTGCAGGACTTAGAGGAATTGTAGAAGCCGGAACTAACAGAATGAATAAATATACTGTAAGAAGAGCTACATATGGTCTTGCAAAATATATACTTAATAATACAGAAGATGGAAAAGAAAGAGGAGTAGTAATAGCACATGACAATAGAAATATGTCTGTTGAATTCTGTAGGGAAACAGCTGAAACACTGGCTGCAAGTGGAATAAAGTCATATATATTCAATAGTCTTAGAACAACTCCGGAACTTTCATTTGCGACAAGAGAGCTTAACTGTATAGCAGGTGTTGTTATCACAGCGAGCCACAATCCACGCGAATATAATGGATATAAAGTATATGGAGAAGACGGTGCACAGTTTATGCCTGAAATAGCTTCACTTATAACAGATGAGGTAAATGCAATAACAGATTACAGCTCAATACCTGTAATAACAGATGAAAAAAGAAATCTTATAAATGTTCTTGGAGAAGAACAGGATAAGAAATTTATAGACGCTGTAAAAAAACAGATAATAAGACAGGACGTAATAGACAGAGTTGGAAAAGATTTTAAAATAGTATACACACCTCTTTGTGGTACAGGTAATGTTCCTGTAAGAAGAGCACTTAAAGAAGTGGGATTTGAAAATATAGAAGTTGTACCAGAAGAAGAAAATCCTGATGTAAACTTTGCCGGAATAGAATATCCTAATCCGGAAGATGGAAAAGCACTTGTAAGAGCTGTAAATCTTGCAAGAGAAAAGGGATCAGACCTTGTAATAGCAACAGATCCCGACTGCGACAGAGTAGGTACAGCTGTAAGAACAACTACTGGAGAATATGAACTTTTAACAGGAAATCAGATAGGAGGACTTCTTGCTGATTATATAATATCTTCAAGAAAGGAACTCAATACACTTACTGAAAATCCTGTTATGATAAAATCAATAGTTACATCTGAGTTTGGTGCTGATATAGCAAAGTCAAACGGAGTAGATGTAATAAACGTACTTACAGGATTTAAATTCATAGGCGAAAAAATAAGAAGATTTGAAAAAGAAAATACTCATAATTATGTATTTGGATATGAAGAAAGCTACGGATATCTTGTAGGAACACACGCAAGAGATAAGGATGCTGTTGTTTCAACTCTTTTAATAGCTGAAATGGCTGCATATTACAGAACAAAGGGAAAAAGCCTTTATGAAGCTCTTCAGGACCTTTATAAAAAATACGGATATTACAGAGAAAAAACAATATCAATGACATTCAAGGGAAAAGAAGGAAGCGAAAAGATAAAGAAAATAATGGAATCATTCAGAAATGGAAGCTTTGATGAAATAGCAGAAAATAAAGTTTCTGAAGTGATGGACTTCTCAAAAGGAGTAGAAGGATTCCCTAAATCAGATGTATTAAAATATATATTTGATGGTGGAAACTGGCTTGCAATAAGACCTTCTGGAACAGAACCAAAGCTTAAATTCTATATAGCAGTATCAGCTGATACAGAAGAAAAAGCAGGTGAAGGAATTGAAAAGCTTGAATGCTTTATAAATGAATATGTAGAAGCTATAAAATAATAAATAAGAGTACAAGTAAAAAGATTAGTATAAATCAGAAAAAGGACATAAATTTTATTTATGTCCTTTTAAATTTGATTTTTTTATATTTTAATATTTTATTTTTCTACTTTAAATTCGGACAGCTCACTTAGTTTATCCCGAGCGTCTTTTCTTCCAAGAGTATGAACTTCTTTTAATACATCAATACTCTTTTCAAAACGACTTACCTTTATAGGTTCAGAAGGGGCAATAACTATTGCTTTTCCGGATTTTTCAAGCTCGAATAAATATTCTCTGGTTTCATTGTATACTTTATGTCTATTATCAAGAACCTTTATCATATTTGGATAATTTTTAAGTACATGTTTGTACACATTTCGGAAACTTTCAGGAGTCTTTGTGAAGTCTCTTTCTCTTGTAAGAACCACGACAACTTTATCACAGCCATCTTCAAAGGCTTTTTTTACAGGTATTGGATCTGATGTCCCACCGTCAAGATATTTACCACCGTTGTATTCAACTACCGGAGAAAATACAGGAATAGAAGAAGAAGCTCTTAGAATGGTTGTATTGTGATTTCTGTATACTTCTTTGCCAAAATAGGATGGCTTACCTGTAACTACATCTGTTACACCTGTAATAAATTCCTGATTTGATTTAAAAAATGCCTCGTAGTCAAATAAATCATATTTTTCAGGAATTTCATTGAATATAAAATCCATACCGAATAAAGATTTTGTTTTTATTAAATTTGAAAAGCTAAGGTATCTTTTATCAGAAATATATTCTGTGTTGACCCTGAAATTTCTATATGGTTGATTTGATGCGAATGAAATACCATTACATGCGCCCGCAGATACTCCTATTAGATAGTCAAAATTTATTCCATTTTCATAAAAATATTCTAAAACACCGATGGTATAAAGCCCTCTCATACCACCGCCTTCAAGAACAAGTCCCGATTTCATTAAAATGCCCCCCTTATATATGAGATATAAAAGATTATAACGCAAAAGACCTCAAAAGAAAATAATGTAAAATATATGCATAAATTTGTTATATAATAGTATAATTATATATAGTTAGTATTTATTTAAAGATGAGGGGAAGAATGGTTATGATAGATAGAAAAAAAATAAATTACTGGCTGAATAGATTCAATTACAGCGAGACATGTTCTAAGGCCGCGGAAGTTGCATTTTTTGTTACATTATCTATATTTCCATTTTTTATGTTTACTGTATCTGCTGTTGCCTATATACCATGGCTTCAGACATCTGGATATGTACAAATAATAAATGAAATAGTGCCGGTACGGGCAAGGGATTTTATACGGTTAATTATAAAAGCAGCTGTAAATAACAGAAATATGAGATATTTATTTGTCAGTTTTGTTATGACAATGTGGACTTTCTCAAGAGTTATAAAAGCTTTGGTTAAGGGAATGAACAGAGCATACATTTCACCGGAAACAAGAACTTTTGTAAGAACAACTATTATGTCGTTTTTATTTACAATAATGCTTATTTTACTTATATTTATGTCTATGATATTACTAGTATATGGTGAAAAAATAGGACATATTATATTTTCCTTTATAGGATTTGACAGACTGTTTATAAATATATGGAATGGAACAAGATATATTATAGGTGCTGTATCTACTGCAACTTTCTTCTGTTTACTTTATAAATTTACTCCTAATCTTAAATTAAAGATAAAAATGGTAGTTCCAGGTGCTGTATTTTCAACTCTGGGCTGGTTTCTCATGTCATATATGTATTCTTTCTATACTAATAACTTCGGTAGTTATAAAGCGATATATGGCGGTTTAGAAGAAATAATAGTACTTCTTACATGGATTTACTTCAGTAGCTGGGTAATTGTACTTGGTTACAGAATAAATGCGTCAATATATAAAAGATATAAACGAATAAATATGCTTGATAAACTGGATAAAGAGAAATCAATAGAAGAAGATAAAAAATAAATAATGAATATACAGCAAATATGAAATTTGTGAATGTTTTCAGAATTTTTCAAAAAAGTATTGACATTATTTTGGCTATGTAATACAATAAGGACAATTTAATCATTAGAAAATGCATTGAAGAGGAAGAGTAGGTTCAGGTTAGCTTATAGAGAAGGGAAATCACCGGCTGTAAGTTTCCCAAAGCTGTACGTTCTGAAAACTACCTCAGAGCAGCTTTCTGAAGCGTCTTTATGATATGGACTCAGTAAGAAGTGACGTTAACTGCGTTAAAGTAAAGAGTGGACTTTCATTTTATTGAAAGTTAAATTAGGTGGAACCGCGGAATAAACCGTCCTTATTATTTAAGGGCGTTTTTTTTATTCAGTTTTATAAGGTTTGTACATTAAAATTAAAAAGTATAGAAAAAGATTTGGAGGGATTTGTTATGAAGATAGGGCTTTTAGGATATGGTGTAGTTGGTAGTGGACTTGTGAATATGATAGAAAATGATCCGAAAAAAAGAGATATACAAATTGAGGGTATTCTTGTAAAAAATAAGGGTAAACATATGAACAAGAAACACTACGATAAAATAACAGATGATATTGAGGAGATATTCAATAAAGATATTGATACACTTGTAGAACTTATAGGTGATGAAGAATGTGCCTATAAATACATAAAAAGAGCACTTATTAACAAAATGAATGTAGTTACTGCAAATAAAGCTGTAATAGCTGATTATGGAGATGAACTTGTAGCGCTTGCAGACAAGAATAATGTATCTCTTAAATTCGAGGCATCAGTTGCTGGTGGAATACCAATAATAAAAACTATAACTGAAGCTCTTGACGGAAATAGTATACACAGTATAAATGCAATTCTCAACGGGACTACAAATTTTATACTTTCAAAAATGCACAATGAAGATTTAAAATACCAGGATGCTCTTAGAAAAGCTCAGGAAATAGGTTTTGCTGAAGCAGATCCATCAGCTGACGTACTTGGATATGATGCAGCAAGAAAGCTTGCAATACTTTCAGGACTTGTTTATGGAAAAAGAGTTTACTGGAAAGACCTTTATATAGAAGGAATAAACAGAATAGAAAAAAGTGATATAGAATGTGCTGAAAAGCTTAACTGTAAAGTAAAAATGATATGTCATAGTGAAAAGAAGGCTGGAAAGATATCTGGATATGTAAGACCTGCTCTTGTAGACAATACTAATGTAATATCAAACATAGCTGATGAAAACAATATAGTTGAGGTATTTGGAAATGCGGTAGGTAAAATGTCTTTAGTTGGTAAGGGAGCAGGAAGTTTTGCAACAGGAAGTGCGGTATTCTCTGATTTAACAGACATACTAGAAAATCCTGTTAAAAATCTTACTGAATTAGTAAGTCCACTTGCTGAGCTATATCCATCTACAATGATAAAAGAAGATATAATGGTAAGATATGTAGATGCAAATTCAGAAAGATTACAGGCTATATTAAAAGAAGAAGGTCTAGATTATGACATTGTAAAAGAGTCTATATCAGAACTTGTTGTATTCATAAGAAGCACAACAGAAAAAGAACTTGACCTGATAGACAAAAAGGCTGAAGCTCTTGGAATAAGTGAAGACTCAGTAAGAATAATAAAAGCGGTATAATTTAAGATAAGTTTTCTTTTTCTATACAATTTCTTTAGTATATATAATCAGACTACATAAAATTGAAAAATACTTAGTATAACTAAACTGTAAAAAAATTAATAAAAACATATGGTTTATAAATACTAAATTATTCATAAAATAATAAAAACTTTATGAAAAAATGAAAACGTTATACATATTGAAAAAACTAAATATATAAAGAATATAAAAAAACTTTAGTAAATTTTAAGAAAAGTCCTGATAAAAAATATGCAATTATATGTAATATTTAAATTTCAAAAAGTGCTGTTTACAGCATCAAATTTATCTTATATAATATCCTAAAGAAAGACAAAACACGAAGAAAAGGAAGGGATATTATGTACGACCGACGATGCTTAAAGACATGGTCATTAATAACTATAGGATCAGCTATAATGGCTTTTGGAGTTTATAATTTTTACTATATAAATAATATAACAGAGGGAGGAATATTAGGACTTCTTCTTTTATTCAAGAATTTATTCGATATAAATCCATCTATAACAAGTGCTGTTTTAGATATAGGTTTATTATTACTGGGATGTAAATTCTTTGGGAAAAGATTCTTTAAATACTCTATAATCGCATCAGTTATGTTTGCTGTTTTATATGATGTATTTGCGGATATGGGACCTATGATGCCTCAGATGGGAGTTCTACCAGCAGCGATACTTGGTGGGCTTTCAGTTGGTATAGGATGTGGTATGGTTGTAAAAGCAGGATGTGCTTCAGGTGGAGACGATGCTCTCGCGCTAATGCTTTCAGAAAAAACACCTCTTAAAATAGGTACAGTGTATTTCTTAATGGATGCAATAGTACTTATATTATCACTTAGTTATTTATCAGCAACTGATATAATGTATTCTTTTGTTGCAATAACAATAAGTGGTAGAGTTATAGATATGATATACAGCAAGAATTCAGAAGAAACAGAAGAAGTGGAAGTTACTTCACCAGTTTCAACTATAGTAGAAGGATCATATTCAGGAGAAGCTTCATTAGGTTTTATAAAACAGTTTATAAATTATGTTGTAAATTGTTTTAAATGTGAAATTTATAATAATAAAACTGATTTTTATGAAGAATATAAATACAATGGCAAATTAGATAACTATAACATATATAGTAGCTATTTAATAGCTCTTGGCGATGGATAGCGTATCTGAAAATGTAAATATGAACAATAAATAATATATAGATTAATAAAAAGGGAGCCCTGAGGCTCCTTTTTTATTTCGGAAATTTACTAATATACTATACAGATACGAGTAATTGTAATGATTTTAGGACTTTAAAAAAATATTGTAAATAACGTATAATTTTATATACAAATAAAGACATTATTATGAATATGATGTATAATATATAAATTTTAATCAGTTAATAAAAACACACAAATAAGGCTCAAAAAGTTATATATTCACAATAATATGCTATAAAAGATAAACAATATAACGTTAATAATAAATTAACACAAAAATATATTGAATAAATATATTAAATAGTGTATACTAATTTGTGTAAACGAAAGTAATAGTTAAACACATTAAAATTAAAGGTTATTAATAAAAAATAAGATTTTGAAAAAAATTTGGGAGGACGTATAAATGTCAGTAAAAATAGGTTTAAACGGATTTGGTAGAATAGGAAGAATAGTTTTAAGAATGCTTCGGGACTCAGAAGATTTAGAAGTAGTAGCTATAAATGCAAGAGCTAATACAGAAACTCTAGCTCACCTATTCAAATACGATTCTTGCTATGGCATATTCAATGGGGAAGTTTGTGCCAAAGGGGAAAACGTTATGAGCGTAAACGGAAAAGATATACATATAACAAGAGCTGCTAGTCCAGCTGAAATACCATGGGCTGAATTAGGCGTTGATATAGTAATAGAATCTACTGGTAAATTCAAAGACAGAGAAAGCTGTGAAGCACATATGGCTTCAGGGGCTAAAAAAGTAATAATAACTGCACCAGGTAAAAAAGAAGACGTTACAATAGTTATGGGTGTAAACGAAGAAGATTACGATCCAGCAAAACACAACATAATATCTAACGCATCTTGTACAACAAACTGTCTTGCTCCATTCGCAAAAGTTCTTAGCAAAGAATTTGGAATAGAAAAAGGACTTATGACAACTGTACATGCTTACACAAATGACCAGAGAATACTAGATAAAACTCATAAGGATTTAAGAAGAGCAAGAGCTGCGGCTGAATCAATAATACCAACTACAACTGGTGCTGCAAAAGCTGTATCAAGAGTTCTTCCAGAACTTGAAGGAAAATTAAATGGATTTGCACTTAGAGTTCCAACTCCAACAGTTTCTCTAGTTGACCTTACTTGTGAATTAGGAAAATCTACAACAGTAGAAGAAATAAACGCTGCATTCAAAAATGCTTCTGAAACATACATGAAAGGTATACTTGGATACTCAGAACTTCCACTTGTATCAATAGACTACAGAGGAGATGAAAGATCTTCAATAGTAGACGGTCTATCTACAATGGCTATGGGAGATAAACTATTCAAAGTAGTAGCTTGGTATGACAATGAATGGGGATATTCTGCAAGAACTGTAGATTTAGCTAGATACATAGCTGACAGATTATAATTAATAGAGTAAATAAATAAAACTTAAATAAATCTCAAATAAAAAACCACCATATATAATGGTGGTTTTTTATTTGAATTAGAGATTATAATAAAAAGTATTAAAAATTTAAAAGTTACAAATTTGATTATAAAAGTGTAAATAATAGAACACAAAATTTTTAGCTAATATAGTTTTAAGTTCTATAAAGTATTAAAAATAATATAATGAATTAAGTTAGAATTAAGAAAGATGACTTATAATAAAATATAAGATTAAACATTTATTAAAAGGGAATATAATTATTAGAAGTATAAATTTATTAAAAGATTAAAGGCATACTTTTGATTATTATATATTAATTGAGCTTAATTAGAGTATAAATTTAAATGGTAATTAAAATTTAAAATAAATAACCCGTTTGTTATTGAAATAATCGTAAAAAGATGTATAATTTACTTTGAATATTTTGTTTTTTTAGGGAGAAATTATTATATTTCTCCCTGGTTAATATTAGGAGGAGATAAAATGAGATTTACTGGGTTAAATGATAATGAAGTAAAAAAATCTAGAGAGCTTCATGGGTCAAACGTAATTCCAGACTCAGAACCAACAACATTCTGGGAGGAATTTAAGGAAACATTTAAAGATCCAATGATAAAAATTCTTCTTGCAATAGCTATACTTATGATAGTTATGTTCTTTATGGGATATGCGGAAATATATGAACCTGTAGGAACAATAATAGCAATACTTATAGTTGCTTTTGTTTCAGCAAAGACAGGGGTTGCAAGTGATACAAAGTATAGAGAACTTAAAGACCGTACAGAAAGAGAAAAATGTAAGGTTATAAGAAACGGTTCAGTATCAGAAATATATATGGATGATGTTGTTGTAGGAGATAAACTTCTTCTTCAGTCGGGTAATAAAATACCGGCAGACGGGGTTTTAGTAGATGGAAACCTCAGAGTTGATAACTCAGCATTAAATGGTGAAGCTGAAGAATGTAAAAAAACCGCAGCTGATGAAAGATTTGAATTTAAAGATGAAATAACAGGAGATACATTTGTTGATAAACATTCTTTATTCAAAGGTGCGGTTGTTTTTGACGGAGAAGGTATACTTGATGTAAGAAAAGTAGGACTTAAAACAATGATGGGTAAAATGGCTGAGGAAATGCAGGAAGACGAGCCGGATTCTCCATTAAAAGTTAAACTTTCAAAACTTGCAAATCAGATATCTGTATTCGGTTATATAGGAGCAATAGTAATAGCGGTTCTTTACTTTGCATACTTTGTAATAACTGCAGGTGGATTTTCAGCATACATGGACTTAGGTATGCAGGTTATAATACAGGATATAGTTAAAGCGGTTACACTTTCAATAGTTATAATAGTATGTGCTGTTCCAGAGGGACTTCCTCTTATGATTTCACTTGTACTTATGCAGAATACAAGTAAGATGCTTGACCATAACGTACTTGTAAGAAAAGCAGAAGGTATAGAAACAGCAGGTTCTTTAAACATACTTTTCAGTGATAAGACAGGAACTATAACTAAGGGTAGTCTTGAAGTTGTAGATTTCTTCTTTGGTGATGGAAATTCAATAAATACAGAAGATATGAAAAAATATGAAAAGGTTAATAAACTTTTCAACCTTACAATAGGTAAAAACACACAGTCATTATTTGATGACCATGGAAATATTATAGGTGGTAATGCTACTGATCAGGCTCTTATGAAGTTTATAGGAAAAGAAGCATTTGATAAGCTTAATGGACATGAAGACTATAAAATAACAGCTCAGCAGGGATTTAATTCCATGAATAAATTCAGTCAGTCAAGAATAGAAAGCCTAGGAAAGACATTCTATAAAGGTGCTCCAGAAAGACTTCTTGCCAAGGCAACTAAATATCTTGACGAGGATGGTAAAGTTAAACCATTAGACAGAGAGGCAGTAGATAAAAAAATAGATGCACTCGCATCAAAGGCAATGCGTGTTCTTTCATTTGGATATTCTGAAAGTGATTTAGTGGAAAACTCTATAAATGATGACCTTGTAATAATAGGTTTTGTGGGAATACGTGATGATGTAAGACTTGAAGCAAGGGATGCAATAAAAGAAGTTCAGGAAGCTGGAATACAGGTAGTAATGATAACTGGTGACAGACTTGAAACAGCGGTTGCAATAGCAAAGGATGCGGGACTTCTTAAAAAAGATACAGATAAGGCGATTTCATCAATGCAGCTTAATGAAATGACTGACGATGAGGTTAAGGCTATAATAAAAGATATACGTGTTATAGCGAGAGCACTTCCAACAGATAAATCTCGTATGGTAAGACTATGTCAGGAAATGAATCTTGTTGTAGGTATGACTGGAGACGGTGTGAATGACTCTCCAGCGTTAAAGAGAGCAGATGTGGGCTTTGCTATGGGAAGTGGTACTGAAGCAGCTAAGGAAGCCGGAGAAATAGTTATACTTGATGATAACTTCAGATCCATAAAAGATGCTATACTTTACGGAAGAACAATATATCATAATATACTTAAATTCTGTAAATTCCAGCTTGTAATAAATGTTACAGCGGTTGTAGTAAGTGCAGTAGCTCCGTTCTTTGGAGTAGAAGAACCTTTAAAGGTTACACACCTTTTATTCGTAAACCTTGTTATGGATGGACTTGGAGCCATAATGCTTGGTAATGAACCGGCACTTGAAGAATATATGCTTGAAAAACCTAGAAGAAGAGACGAAAATATTATAAGCAGGGAAATGATTAATCAGATTCTTACAATGGGTACATGGCTAATAATAACAAGCTTTATATATCTGAAATCTCCATTCTTTATAAATCTTTTTGAAAATAGTGAACAGCATTTAACAGGATACTTTGTATTATTTATAGTAAGTGCACTATTTAACGGATTTAATGTAAGAGATGATGGATATGGTATATTTAAAGATCTTAACGAAAATAAAGGATTCCTAAGGGTATTCTTTGCGATAATAGCTGTACAGGCAATTATAGTAAATACAGGTCTTATACCATTTGAAGCATTTACATGGATAGGAAAGATGTTCAGCTGTGTTCCATTTGGTATTCAGGGATGGATTGCGGTAATACTTCTTTCAGCTACTATGATACCAGTAGATTTAATAAGAAAAGCAATTGTAAATAGAAAATAATATACAGACTATGAATTTAAAGGTCTTTCAGAAGAAATATATTCTCTGGAAGACTTTTTTTTATTGAATAAAAAGCTGTTGAAAAGCATAAATCCATTAATAAATATTTTATAGAACATTAAAAGTATAAGGTCAGGTAGTCCTGATAATTGGTTTTCAAATTAATAAATAATGCCTTTATAATAAGATATTTTATAAAGATAAATTGATATTATTCATATGATATTAGACGATGTAATAAAACATAAATACTTCGTTAAAAAATAAAGAATCAATATACTTAAAGATGAAAAAAATATATAAAAAAACTTAAAAACAACATGACTTAAAAGATAAAGATGGCATTAAAGAAACACTAAAGCGGTTATAAGTTGTTGGTTTAGTTAAAATTGAAAACGTTATCTGATGTTGAAATTACTAATTTTTTTTGAAAACTGAAAATTACAAAAACATAGAAAGAAATAAAAAACAGCCCAATTTCATATTTTTTCTATATAAATACTATGATATTGATAAAAAAAATAAAAAGTTTTTTTGATAAATTATAATAAATTGTAACTGATTCTTTTGAAAAAATGAATAACAATCAATCAAATTATACAAAATCAAAAAAAATAAAAATGAAATAAAAACATATAAAAATAGCTGAATTTAAATATTTTGGTCTAAAAAACAGCTGAAGATACTATAGTTTTAATGTTGCAAAAATATAGTAAAACTGTCATTTCTCTGAAAAAACTGACTTTTTCGTCAATTTAAAGTGATAAAAGTTAAACAATTTTTAGTTGCAATTTTAAAAAAATAAAAGTATAATATAAATAGAAACAACAAACAACAACAAACAACAATAAAATTTTATATGGATTTCAGAAAGGAAGATTGTTATGGAAGAAACAATGGGAAAGAAACAAGTTAAAGCAGTCAGCACAGAAACTTTTGTATTTTTAGCAGTACTACTTGGAGTATTCGGTGGTATAGGACACGTAATGGGAGTTGGACCAATGTTCAAAACAATGATGGCGACAGCTCATGACCTATTACTAAATACAGTATTCCTAATAATGGCTTTAGCAGTTCTAGCAGGTGCTCTTAGTGCATTATTATCAGAATTCGGTGTTATAGCATTAATAAACAAAATATTCGCACCAATAATGAAACCGGTATACGGAATGCCAGGTGCAAGTATAACTGGTGCAGTAGCAACTTATCTATCAGATAACCCAGCTATAATATCATTCGCAAAAGACAAAACATTTACACAGTATTTCAAAAAATATCAGACTCCAGCTTTATGTAACTTAGGTACAGCATTTGGTATGGGTCTTATAGTTACAACATTCATGATGGCTCAGGGAAGTGAATTCATGTTACCAGCATTAATAGGTAACCTTGGTGCTGTAATAGGTTCTATAATATCTGTTAGAATAATGTTAGTACAGACTAAGAAATATTATGGAGAACATGCAAATGATACAGTAGGTGAATCAGGAGCAGAAGGTGGAGAATTCAGAGAAATAAGAGAAGGTAACTTATTCCAGAGAGTTCTAGATGCAATGCTTGAAGGTGGTAAACTAGGTGTTGATATGGGTATGGCAATAATACCAGGTGTATTAATAGTTTGTACAGGTGTTATGATGCTTACATTCGGACCATCAGCAGACGGTTCTTACACAGGTGCAGCTTACGAAGGTATAAAATTCCTTCCAATGGTTGGAGAAAAAATAAAATTCATAATAGAACCTCTATTCGGATTTAAATCTCCAGAAGCAATAGCATTCCCAATAACATCATTAGGAGCAGTTGGTGCAGCAATGTCACTAGTTCCAGAATTTATAAAAACTGGTGTTGTTACACCTAACGACATAGCAGTATTTACAGCAATGGGTATGTGCTGGTCAGGTTATCTAAGTACTCATATAGGTATGATGGATGCTCTAGATGCAAGACCTTTAGCAAGTAAAGCGATATTATCACACACAATAGGTGGTTTATGTGCAGGTATTTCAGCACATCTAATCTTTATGCTAGTTGGATAATATAAATACATTTAATATAAAGATTAAACCCTTGTATATACAAGGGTTTAATCTTTTTTTGTAGATAAATATATAAATATTAAAAAAATATAAACATAAAATTTAAAAAATAAAAAAATATTAATATATGGTTTGATAAATTCTTACTGATAACGTGTAAAAACGTTAGATAAAATTTTTTTATTGTGTTACAATCTAAGAATAAAGCAAACTAGTTTTATTACCAGGTAATAAATACGTACAGTATTTACGAAAAGTATGGAGGTTTGACATGAGTAACATATATAAAGTAGGAGTCGATGTAGGATCTACAACGGTAAAAGTAGTAGTTTTAGACAAAGACGACAATATATTATATAAAGAGTATAGAAGGCATTTTTCTGATGTTAAAAAATCGCTTACTGATGTTCTTAAAAATATAAAAAAAGAAATAGGAGAGCAGGATATAAGAATAGTTATAACAGGATCGGGGGGAATGGGGGTTTCTAAAAAGCTTGGAGTGAAATTTGTACAGGAGGTAATCTCAAGTACCAAGTCAATAGAGCACTATAATCCTGAAACAGATGTAGTAATAGAATTAGGTGGAGAAGATGCAAAGGTAACTTATATTTCTGGTGGCATAGATCAGAGAATGAACGGTATTTGTGCTGGTGGTACAGGTGCATTTATAGACCAGATGGCAACTCTTTTAAAAACAGATGCTGCGGGACTTAATGAGCTTGCAAAAGACTATGACACTATATATCCTATAGCATCAAGATGTGGAGTGTTTGCAAAAACTGATATACAGCCTCTAATAAATGACGGTGCTAAAAAAACAAATATAGCAATGAGTATATTTAATGCCGTAGTTGTACAGACTGTAAGTGTTCTTTCATGTGGACGTAAAATAGAAGGTAATGTTGCATTCCTTGGAGGTCCATTATATTTCCTTTCAGAGCTTAGAACAGCATTTAAAAATGTTTTAAAACTTGAAGATGATAATATAATATTCCCTAAAAATGCACAGCTTTATATAGCTTTAGGTGCAGCTCTTATATCTGAGGAAGAAGAAGAGGTGTCATTAACATCACTTATAGATAAGCTTAACAACGTAAAAACAATAGATGATGCAAATGTAAATCTTTTAGAACCGCTTTTCAAAGATGAAGATGATTATAAAGAATTTACAGAAAGACATGCAAAAGATAAAATAGAAAATTACGATATAAATAAATACCACGGAAACTGCTATCTTGGTATAGATGCAGGTTCTACAACAACAAAAGCAGCCCTTATAGGAGAAAGTGGAGAACTCCTTTATTCTTACTATTCAAGTAACGAGGGAAGCCCTTTAAGAACAACAATAAAAATAATGAAGGATATATACAGTAAGCTTCCAGGTGACTGTAAAATAGTCGCGGGAACATCTACCGGATATGGGGAGGGTCTTATAAAAAGAGCTCTTAAACTTGATTTTGGAGAAATAGAAACAATAGCTCATTATAAAGCGGCTAAATTCTTCAATAAGGATGTTGATTTCATACTTGATATAGGTGGTCAGGATATGAAATGCTTAAAGATAAAAAATGGTGTAATAGAAAATATAATACTTAATGAAGCGTGTTCTTCTGGATGTGGTTCATTCCTTGAAACATTTGCAAAGTCTCTTTTCATGGATATAAGGGATTTTGCAAAAGAAGGAGTATTCTCTAAAAGACCAGTAGACCTTGGTTCAAGATGTACTGTTTTCATGAACTCAAGAGTTAAACAGGCTCAGAAAGAAGGAGCAGAAATAGCGGATATATCTGCGGGACTGTCATACTCTGTAATAAAGAATGCTTTATTCAAGGTGATAAAGATGAAGGATATAAATGATATAGGGGAACATGTAGTTGTTCAGGGTGGAACTTTCTACAATGATCTTGTATTAAGAGCATTCGAAAAACTTATAGGAAAAAAAGTTGTAAGACCTAATATAGCTGGACTTATGGGTGCTTTTGGTGCGGCTCTTGTATCAAAGGAAAAATATACAGAAGATCTTAAAACTGAAATATTAAGTAATGAAGAACTTGACTCTTTAAGCGTTGAAACAAATGTAACAAGATGTAGGGGTTGTTCTAATAAATGTCTTCTTACAATAAATAAATTCTCTGATACAGAGGTATTTGTATCGGGAAACAGATGTGAAAGAGGAGAGGCTCTTTACAGTGGAGTAACTAAAGAAAAAGAAGAACATATAAATTTATTTAAATATAAATACGATAGATTATTTAATTATAAACCACTTCCTGTTGATGAAGCACCGAGAGGAGAAATAGGAATTCCTAGAGTTCTTAATATGTACGAAGATTATCCATTCTGGTATACATTCTTCACATCTTTAGGATTCAGAGTTTTATTATCAGGAAGATCATCAAAGAAAGTTTATGAAAAGGGAATTACAAGTATTGTGTCAGATACTGTATGCTACCCTGCAAAGCTTGTACATGGACATATAGAATCTCTTATAGAAAGAGGAATAGAAACGATATTCTATCCATGTGTAACAAATGAAAATAGAGAAGATAAAACATCAGATAACTACTTCAACTGTCCGGTTGTAGTATCATATTCTGAGGTTATAAGAAATAATGTCGATAATATAAGAAAAAAAGGCATAAAATATATAAATCCATTCATAAGTATAAATGACAAGGATAAACTAAAGAAAAGACTATACGAAGAGCTTAGAAAACATTTCAGTATAACAAGAGCAGAAGTCGAGTCGGCTGTAGATAAAGCAACTAAAGAACAGCGGATATTTAAGAATGATGTAAGGGAACAGGGAGAAAAAGCTGTAAAATACCTTGAAGAAAATAATATGAAGGGTATAGTTCTTTCAGGAAGACCTTACCACTTAGACCCTGAAATAAACCATGGTATGCCGGAACTTATAAACTCTCTTGGAATGGCGGTTCTTACAGAGGACTCTATATGTCATCTTGCTGATATTGAAAGACCATTAAGAGTAGTTGATCAGTGGGTATATCATTCAAGACTATATAAGGCTGCCTCATTTGTAAGAGAGCATGATAACCTTGAACTTGTTCAGTTAAACTCATTTGGATGCGGTCTTGATGCGGTAACAACTGATCAGGTACAGGAAATACTTAACGAAAAAGAAAAGATATACACCCTTCTTAAAATAGATGAAGGTAATAACCTTGGTGCAGCAAAAATAAGACTAAGATCTCTTAAAGCTGCAATGGAAGAAAGAGACTCAATAGGAATAAAACCAAGTCAGATAAAACCTAAGAAAATAGAATATGCTAAAAATAATAAAATAAGCCCTAACAGAACAATACTTGCTCCACAGATGGCACCAATGCAGTTTAATTTTGTAGAGGCAGCCATGAGAAAAAGTGGAATAAATGTGGTTCTATTAAAAGATGAAAACCATGAAATAATAGAAGAGGGCTTAAAATATGTAAATAATGATGCCTGCTTCCCTGCAATAATTGTTGTAGGACAGCTTATAAAGGCTCTTAAGTCAGGAGAATACGACCTTGATAATACATCTGTTGTTATAACTCAGACTGGTGGAGGATGCAGGGCTACAAACTACATAGGATTCCTTAGAAAGGCAGTTCATGATGCAGGGTTCCCTAATGTACCAGTAATAGCTTTAAGTGTTACAGGACTGGAAGACTGCGGAATAATGGATAATTTAAGCTTTAAACTTGTAAACAGGCTGTTTATGGGTGTAATATATGGAGATCTTCTTATGAAGGTATTATTAAGAGTAAGACCTTATGAAAAGGTAGAAGGAAGTGCAAATGAACTTTATGAAAAGTGGAAGAAAATTTGTCTAGACTCTCTTGATAAACCTAAATTCGGAGAGTTCAAGAATAATATAAGAAATATAGTAAGGGAATTTGATGAGCTTGAAATAAAAGATATCGAAAAACCTAGAGTTGGTATGGTCGGGGAAATACTTGTTAAGTTCCATCCGGTAGCAAATAATAATCTTATAGAAATACTTGAAAAAGAAGGTGCAGAGGCTGTGGTTCCTGAACTTATGAACTTCTTCATGGCGTGTGCACTAAATACAATGTATAAGTATAAAAATCTTGAAGGAACAAGAAGAAACAGTGCATTTGCAAATGCATTTATAAAAATAGTTGAGCTGTATCAGAAAACATACAATGAAGAGCTTTCAAAGAGTAAGAGATTTACACCTATAAAACCTATAAAAGAAATGGCGAGAAATACATCAAGGGTTATATCAATAGGAAACCAGACTGGTGAAGGATGGCTGCTTCCTGGAGAGATGATGGAGCTTGTGGAAAACGGTGTAAATAATATAATATGTATGCAGCCGTTTGGATGTCTGCCTAACCACATAATAGGAAAGGGTATTATAAAGGAAATGAAGAGACAGTTCCCAAAATCAAATATAATACCAATAGACTATGATCCATCAGCAAGTACAGTAAACCAGCTTAACAGAATAAAACTAATGCTTTCTAAAGCATTTACAGACATGAAGAAATAAAATACATAAGAAAAAGTTATGAATTAGCACGGTAATAATTATTATACATTTATATATTCCCTGTGATATAATGCAAATAAAAGGGTTTTATGTTGCAAGGGGGTAGTTATAAATGAAAGAACTTTTAAAACCATCGGAGTTAAACAAAGAAGGATACAATTGAGCAGAGTCTGTCGTTATAAGATATAACGAAGAATTTAATAAGGACATACCAGTGAGATTATGCACAACTCTTGGTGGAGGTTGCGGTTATGGAGGATTGTGTGGAGTTATGTCTGCGGCTGCCTTAATAATAGGCCTTGAAAAAGGTCGTGATGACTCGACTGGCGATAAAATGGAATCGAGAGAATATTTCAAGAAGTATATAGAAATTATGCTTGAAAAATACGGTGAAGACCAGTGCAGAGAACTAAAAGCAAAAGAGATACCATGTCCAGAGCTTATGGATGTATCTTATGAAGTAGTTACAAGTATATTAGGAAAAGAAATAAATAAAGAACCTGCTAAAAGTAAAAGAGTACTTCTTGGCAGTGATTTAAAGATTTTAAAATAATATAGATTTTTACAACCGGATTTTAGATTAATTCTTCTGAAATCCGGTTTTTTATTATGATAAAATATAAATGTATATGATGGTTATTGGATTATATAAAAATATATAAGTGGGATAATTTATAAATAACTTTGAAAAGAGAAGAAATAAATCAACTTATCCCGGATGATAAATATATCAGCATACAGTAAATTAATGGTTTTAAAAAGTAAATAAAATTTATCAAAATATTAAATAAGTTACAATTAAATAATATGAAATATTGTAAGTAATATAACAGTTCGTATATAATAATATAATAAAGAAAATTTGGAAGGAGGATATAAGTTGAGAACAGTAAAAAATGCTATAACATCCAGAAATACAGAATATGGAATAAATGAAAATATGACTGTTTATGATGGAAGATTTTGCATCTATCTGGATAAAAGATATAAGTGTAGTGGAAAAGTCTATCTGAAACCATCTCCTCCATCTTCTATAAATTTTAAGGCAAGAATTGTATCATCAAGTGAAGAGGACGAGCATTCAAGGGATTTTGATGAAGCAATAATAGAAATACATGGATATAAACTTGCATTTGTAACTATAAAAAAACTAAATGATAAAATAATAGAAGGATATTTAAATGGAGACTGCATAAAATCCAAGAATACATATGTAGATTATGTTGATTTTGATCTTATGAATGTAGATGAAATACCTGGAAAACTTATAAGATACAGAGATAAAATATATGCAGGAAGAATAGAATTTGAGGTTGGAAACTATATAATAACAATAGATAAGAGATATGATTACAGAAAAGAGTTCTACAAGGAGCTATTGGAAACATCTGGCACTGTAACAACACATTCAGGAAGAATAAGAAGAAAAGACGGTGTTATATTCAAAACAAACAGTATTTTAAACCTTATAGACAGGATATGCCTTGCATTCAGCTTTGCATGTGGAAGATATGTTTCATTTTCTGCAATAAGGGGATTCCGGGATGGAAATGAAGTATACAGGGCATGGAATGAAGGCATAGTAACACCTTATAAATTTTTACCTACATGGACAGATACAATGACAAACTACAGAAATTATGAAAAATATTTGTCTCTTATGTGTAAAAGACTTGAGGATTTTTATTACGGTCCTATGCTTAAAAATGTAATAGACTGGTATATTGACGCACTTAATAATAATACAATGGACAACGATATAATATCTGTTCAGATAGCGCTTGAATCATTATCGTATGTTGTGCTTGTGGAAAAAACAAAGATGTTCACAGATACAGAGTTTGACAGAAATTCAGCATCAAAAAATATAAAGCTTCTTTTGGATATGTGTAAAATACCATATGGTGGAGAGGAGATGGATGTATTTTCAGATGAGATAAACGAAGAATTTGAAAACGGAGTAGATCTTATAAGCTATTACAGAAACAGGATAGTTCATCCAAGTAAGAGAAAGAGCAAGGTATATATGTCAGCTGAAGATATATGGAATATTTTGTCTATCGGAGTAAACTATATAGAATTATGCATATTATATGTTATCGGGTATAGAGGAGAGTATTCAAATAGATTAAAATCGAGAAGTTTTGGTGAAGTTGATGTTGTACCATGGAACTAATGAAATAAAGCTTTTTCAGTATAAATATAACTTAACTGAAAGACTATAACGTGATTTATATAATAAAATGAATAGTTGACATTTAATTTATTAACTTTAAATAAAATTCTGAAAATTGATTGACAAAGCTCAAATTCTACGATAGAATTAAAGACATAAAAACAAACCATAAAATAAAGGCAAAGAAGAGAAATAGTAGAAATGTAATTCTGCACAGAGAGACTCCATACAGCTGAGAGGAGGAGAGAATAAACTTTCGAACACATCCCGGAGCTTAACACCGAAATTATTAGGTAGGCTGTTACGGAATCCTTGCACCCGTTATAGTGCTAGAGTATAAAATTATTTGTACTCGATGAGGTTGATATCGTGAGGTATCGATAAAAAGAGGTGGAACCACGGAAAATATAACTCCCGTCCTCTAGTTATACTAGAGGAGGGAGTTTTTTTAATATCAGAAACCTAAAAAATATTATGGGATTGTAAAAATTATAAAAATAGGGGGAACAGGAAAATGAAAACATTATTAAAAAAACTAACAGTTATAGCAGCAGCATTAGTATTAGCAATAGGAACAGTAGCTTGTTCTGGTGGTTCAGAAGAAGATACAGCAACAGAAAATAATGATAATAAGGTTTTAATAGGATTCGATAATACATTTGTACCTATGGGATTCCTTGATGAAGATGAAAACATAGTTGGATTTGACATAGACCTTGCAAAGGAAGTGTTCTCAAGATTAGATAAAGAAGTTGAATTCCAGACAATAGACTGGTCAATGAAAGAAACAGAACTTAATAATGGAAATGTAGATGCATTATGGAATGGTTATTCACTTAGCCCGGAAAGAGAAAAAGTTGTTTCTTATACAGATTCATACCTTCAGAACAAACAGATAATAGTTACAATGGCAGATTCTGGTGTTAATAGTAAAGCTGATTTAGCTGGTAAAGAAGTAGGAACTCAGCGGGAATCAACAGCTCAGGCAGCTATAGAAAAAGATACAGAATTCATGGGAACTTTAAAAGATGGTCGGCCAGTACTTTACGATACATATGATAAAGCTCTTAGAGATCTTGAAATAGGAAGAACAAGTGCAGTTGCAGGTGACGAAGTTCTTATAAGATATTACATAGGTCAGAAGGGTGAAGATAAATACAAAGTTTTAGAAGAAAACTTCGGTCTTGAAGATTACGTGGTAGCATTCGCAAAAGAAAACACTGAACTTAGAGATCAGGTAAACGATACTCTTAACGAAATGAAAGAAGACGGAACATTTGATGAAATATACAACAAATGGTTCAAATAATATAAATATATAAGATATAAACTTTTAGTATATAAAACAAAATAGCATTAAAATACAGGGAAGAGGGAATTATCTCTCTTCCCAAAATTACCCAAAAAACAGAAATAAAAATATGGAAATTATAAATAATCATAATAAATAATTTATAAGGGTTTAATCAGCATAATTAAATGGAAAGCTTAGAGAAAGGGGAAAGGATCTATGATAGAAGGTATAAAAATAGTATTGGCGCTTTTTGCGATAACATTGGTATTATCTGTACCACTGGGAATAATAGTAGCGCTATTAAGATTATCAAAAAGTAAGGTTATAAGAGGTATAACTTCATTTTATATACTTATAATGAGAGGTACTCCATTATTACTTCAGATGATAGTTATATTCTACGGTCTTCCTCTTATCGGAATAGTTTTCGATAGATTTACAGCAGGGGCTGTTGCATTTGTAATTAACTATGCGGCATACTTTGCTGAAATATTCAGAGGTGGAATACAGTCTATAGATTCTGGGCAGCGGGAAGCAGCAGAAGTTCTTGGATTTGATAAGGTAACAATGTACAAAAGAATAATACTTCCACAGGTTGCAAAGAGAGTTCTTGCTCCGGTATCAAATGAAGTTATAACTCTTGTAAAGGATACATCTCTTGTATATATCCTTGGTCTTAACGATATACTTAGAATATCTCAGATAGCTATGAACAGAACAGCGAGCTTAATGCCTCTATTATGGGCAGGTATCATATATCTTGTATTCATAGCAATATTAACAAAGATATTCCAGAGTATGGAAAAAAAATACGATTACTATAAATAAAGACAGGAGGAAGATAATATGCTTGAGATAAAAGGATTAAAGAAATCATTTAAAAATAATGCGGTATTAAAAGATATTTCTTTTGATGTAAAATCAGGAGAAACGGCTGTTCTTCTTGGTAAATCAGGTGCAGGAAAGACAACTATAATAAGATGTGTAAATGGTCTTGAAACATTTGACGAAGGAGAACTTATAATAGATGGAAAAGAGATAAAATCTCCTAAGGACATGAAGGCAATGAGAGGAAAAATAGGCATGGTATTCCAGAACTTTAACTTATTCCCTCATATGACAGTTATGGAAAATATAATGGAGTCTCCTGTAAATGTATTTAAAAAGGATAAAAAAGAAGTTGAAAAGGTAGCAAATGAGCTATTAAAACTTGTAGATCTTGAAGATAAAGGAGATTTTTATCCATTCCAGCTTTCTGGTGGACAGCAGCAGAGAGTGGCAATAGCGAGATCTTGTGCACTAAGTCCAAAAGTTCTTTGCTTTGATGAGCCTACATCAGCTCTTGACCCTGAAACAGTAAACAATGTAGTTGGAATAATAAATAAACTTAAATCAGAAGGAATGGCTATACTTATAGTAACTCATGATTTAGGATTTGCTGAAAAAGTAGCGGATAAAGTTATAACAGTAAAAGATGGATATATAGAAAATATAAGAGAAAAATAAACTTTAAGTTTATTGACAAAATATATATTCATCCTAAATAGAAAGCCCCCTTAGAATTAAAATAAATTCTACGGGGGCCTTCTATTTTATAATAATAAAAATTTATTTAATAATCTAACTGCTCAGAGACTATTTCTCTTTGCCTTCTTCTTTTTCGTCGTGTCCGTAAAGGAACATTGGAACTGAATTAAATATATGTTTGTCTCCAACGACTAAAAGTGTATCGCCTTCCATAAATTCTATATACGGTCCAGGGGATATGATAAGTTCATCATTTCTCTTTATAGCGACAATTGTTCCACCTGTATTCTGCCAGAACTTAGTTTTACCGGCATCCTGACCTATATATTTACAGTCTTTCTTTAATACAAACTGTGCAGGAACAAGAGGATTTATTACTTCAAGTCTGTCTGAATAATCAAGGATTTTGTTTATGGTATCCAGAATAGTCCCTTCAAGCTTGGCTTTTGAATCTAAAAGTTCGTAAAGATTTGACTTATATGATGAGATATTTGTAAGGTCCTGATATTTTTTTATAAATGAAGATGCTTTTGCAGATGACAGAACTATTACACCTTTACCTTTTATACTCTTAACAACACCAATATCTTCAAGAATCTTTACAGATCTTCTTACAGTTTCCGGAGAAACATTGTATTTTCCTGCAAGAACAGAACGACCATATAATATAGAATTTTCTTCTACTTCTCCCGTATATATCTTATTAGCTATGTCCAAAGCTATCTTCTGATATATAGGCATTGTGCAGTTATTGTCCATGAAATCACCTACTTTAACTTAGTTATAATACTAATATTGTATAATGTTTTAAGGTTTATGTCCATAGATGTACTGGATAAAACAAAATAAGCATAAAAAGAGATGCACATAATGTGCATCCCTAAAAGTAAATTTATCCGATTACTAATTATTTTTCTGCGGCAACAACGCTCATTTCAACAAGAAGATGTTCTCTTGCAAGTCTTGCTTCAACACATGCTCTTGCTGGTTCGTGACCTTCTTCAACCCATGCATCCCAAACAGAGTTCATAGCTTCGAAATCTTTCATATCTCTAAGATATATTGTAACAGAAAGCATATGGTTTTTATCTGATCCATATTTTTCAAGAAGATCTTCTATTTTTTTTATTACTCCCTGAGTCTGTTCTACTATACCACCATCTGGGCAAGTCTGACCACAAAGATATATTGTACCGTTATTTACAACGGCTCTGCTCATTCTACCTGTTCCCTCGTATCTTTCTATTGACATAATACTGATACCTCCTATATTTTATATATGTCTTAAAATTATACAATATATTTTAAAGATAGTCTATAACTGAATTTTAATTAATATAATAAATTAAATGTAACCTACAGTAAATCTGAATAAATATTCTGATTCAGGGTATTATAATAAATTAGAAAAATATTTATAAAAAATAAAACTCTAAATAATAATGATTATAAAGTGAAAAATACTTTGTTGACACATTAAAGAATAAAGTATACAATATACAAGAAGATACAAGGGAATATTAAAAAGTTAATATATACAATATAAAAATAAAAAAGAACGGAGTGAATATATGGAATCAAACAGAGTAAAAGGTGTATTTTTCATAATAATGTCAGCGTTTGGATTCGCTTTAATGTCGGCATTTGTAAAACTTGCGGGAGATCTTCCAAGTTTACAGAAGGTATTTTTCAGAAATCTGGTAGCGTCTATGGTAGCACTTTATCTTATAATAAAACATCATGGAAGAATGCTTGGTAAAAAAGAAAACATGCCTGTTCTTATAATGAGATCGGTATTTGGAACATTAGGTATGATATTAAATTTCTATGCAATAGACCATCTTATACTTGCAGATGCGAGCATGCTTAATAAAATAAGTCCATTCCTTGTCGTAATATTCAGTGCATTATTCTTAAAGGAAAAAATGAATATAAAACAGATAGGTATGATAGTAGTAGCATTTATAGGAGCTTTATTCATAATAAAACCCAGTTTCAGTATAGAAATGGTACCTTATTTAGCAGGATTATTAGGAGCTGTCTGTGCGGCAGCTGCGTATACATGCGTAAGAGCAATTGGAGATAAAGAAGATTATTACACAATAGTGTTCTTCTTCTCAGCGTTCTCAATGTTATCAGTACTTCCATTTGTACTTGTAAATTACCAGCCAATGAGCTCAATGCAGTTACTATATCTTATATTAGCGGGTGTTTCAGCAAGTATAGGACAGTTCGGGGTAACACTTGCTTATAAATATGCACCAGCGAGAGAAATATCAATATTCGACTATACTAATATAATATTCTCAGCAATACTCGGAATATTTATATTTGGAAACTATCCTGATGGGGTAAGTATGATAGGATATCTTATAATATTCGGATCAGCTGCATATATGTTTATGTATAATAAAAAGATATATCGTGATGAAAATAAAAAAGCAGCTGAAGACGCGGCCAATGAAAAAATTACTGATAAAATAGATAAAAATAAAGAAATACCGAGTGTGTAAATAATATCAGATAAATTAAATAATAATATAAAAAAGAGCAGCTGAATTATATCAGCTGTTCTTTTTATTTGTCTGAACTTTTCCTTAATATTGTATCTGATGAAATATCGAAAAGATATAAAAGTATTGAGAATAACACCTTTGTTCTTATCGGTATGGAGATTACTCTCATATAATGATCCAGTATTACAAGTGCAATAAATACCAAAATAAAAGATAAAAAGAATTCAACACCTTTATATATAATATAAGGAAGTTTCTTTTTAAACTTTAAATAATCCAGTACAGGTGTAATTATAAAATCAACTGGAAGAGTAAGACATACGAATATAAAGAAGAAAAGAAAGACTGCGGAAATACTCTGGTATTCAAAGCCTAAAAGAGTCATAAGGCCAAGACCTACAAAAGTAGTCAGCACATACATTGCCGCAAAGAATAGTGCAAAGACTATTAAAAAAACTATAAAAGCCATAAACCATAAATTTCCTTTCTCTATTGAACTATAAATTCATGTCTATTAATCTACATTAAAAACATAATCATTCTTAGAACTTCAAAATAATCATCGGTAGAGAATGTAACAGTTTTTAAATCCTTCTTTACCATACCAGGATAATATGAAGCTCTTTCAGCATCGATATGACTAAGATATTTTATTTCTATATCAAAATGTTTTGGAAGTTTTATAAGGCACTTATCAAGATCTGAAGATAAAGCCTTTTTAATACCTTCCTCTATAAGTCTGACGGCTTTGTTTGGATGTACTGATGTTGTAGCTCCAAATGTACCATCAACAACAGGAACAGTTACTATATTAGGATTAAGCCTTTTGGCCTTTTCACATACTGATTTATCCCCTGAAACGAAAACAACAGGGACATTATAATAAGCAGCAGTGTATGTATTTACATCAAACTCTGTGCATACCTCACCGTTTATTTTCATATAGTCAAATTTAAGAGACATAGTGTGGCAAAGCGGACTTCCATCTGTGTATGCTCCAGCATGAAATCCTGTAAAAGCACAGGCATCAAATCCATTCTGTATTCCAGACATCATTATAAGAGGATCCTCAGTCCAGTTTCTCATAACTTTTATTCCCTCTGCATCTGGAAGAAGAGAAGGATTGATGTTTCTTGCATCCTCATGGGCATCTCTTACAAGTATATCGTCAAAACCACAAGATAATGCACCCCTGCATACAGCAGATACCTCTCTCGTCATCTGTTCACTAAAATATGTGTATTCTGGTCTGTTTGGATAAGTTTCATTCCAGTCAGCTATACAGCAAGTACCTTCAATATCAGAACTTATAAAAAGTTTCATTATATCAACTCCTAAAAAATTTTATTTTAAAAAAATAACATACAATACAATATTACAATACTTTCATTAATTTTAATAGCATTTTATACCATATCATTTGATATAATATTTATTGTACGAAGGAGGTTTATATATGATAGGAATTTTAGCGCCTGCTGGTGCATATAGAAAAGACGATATAATGAAGGTTAAAGAAGATATAGAAAAATATATGGGAGCGGTAAAACTAAGCGATACCTGCTTTAAAAGATACAGAGGATACCTTGCTGGGACTGATGAGGAAAGAGTTAAGGCACTTGAGGATATGTTCAGGGATGATAGCGTTGATGCTATATTATGCCTCAGGGGAGGGTATGGCTGTACAAGAATACTTGAAAAAATAGATTATGATGTAATAGCAAAAAATCCAAAGCCTTTTATAGGTTTTTCAGATATAACAGCACTTAATATAACATTTATGCAGAAATGTGGTTTAAAGCCATTTCATGGATTATTAGGAGCCAATGCGTATAAATGGGGACAGTTCAGCGCTGATGCACTTAAAAAGGCCCTTACGTTCGATGGGAGACTTGAAATAGAAAATCCTGAGGGTGAAGATATAATAACTATTAACGGTGGAAAGTGCGAGGGAATTCTTACAGGAGGAAATCTTTCTCTTTTAACGTCTCTATTGGGAACTGAATTTGAACCGGATACAGATGATAAGATTTTCTTTATTGAAGAAGTAGGAGAGCCTACATATAAAATAGACAGAATGCTTATGCAGCTTTGGAATGCAGGAAAGTTTAAAAACTGCAGGGGAATAATATTTGGAGATTTTGCAAACTGCAACGAGGCAGAGTGTACGATTGAAGAAGTAGCAAGGGAGTTTGCCGTTCGTACAGGGGTGCCAGCTGTGTTTAACGTTCAGAGTGGGCACTGCCTGCCAGCTGTAACGCTTCCTCTTGGTGAAAAATGTATTCTTGATGCAGATAATTGTAAAATAACATTTGTCAAATAGAAAAACGCTTTATATTTACATATGAATTATTATGAAAAAATAATTTGCTGAATATAAACAAATAAAAAATTATGTAAATTCATATGAAGTAATATTGGAAATAATTTGAAATAGTAAAGATGTATAAAAAGCATAGAAAAAAACTTTTAAATATATGATATAATGCTATACATAGAAAAAAATCAGGAGGTATATAATATGTCTGACGATAGAATAATAGATTTTAATGAACTTAAAAACAAAGTTAAAGAGTCTGATGTCGATAAATTTGAAGATTATATGATGAATCTTTATTTTTCTGTATCAGGTGGAAATTTAAGTATGGCTGAATTTTCAAGAAAAATAACTGAATATATGAATGAAAATAATATATCTCAGGAAAAATTATTTAAAATACAGAAAAAACTTATGGAAAGATATGGAATGGATACAAAGGAAATGGAAGACCAGCTTAAAAAGTTTGGAATAGATACAGAGGGTCTTTCAAAAGAAGGATCTGATATAAGTCCGGAGGCCATGGAAAAATTAAGCAGAAGTGCAGGCTTCTATGAAAGATACGGAGCAAAGATAACAGCAAAAAGCTGTATAACAACTTTCATAAAAAATGATACTAATGATATAAGGGTTATCATAGATGAAGAAAAAGTTATGCTTTGTAGTGATAAACCTATAAACCTTATGGACTCAGAACTAAACGAGTTCCTTCTTGCATATAAAAATATGTTCAATAACAAGATAAAGGTCGTAATGTGTGAAACTACAAAAGAGTATGATTATTAAAGTTAATTTAAGAATGTAATGATTATTTGACATATAAAAACAGTTCGCCAAAATGACGGACTGTTTTTAATTTTATAAAGAATAAAATCTTATAAAATGGATGAAACTAATTAATATAAGGGCGTAATGGTAAAAAAAACAAGAAAATAAAAATAATGGAAAAATATATAAATAAGTAATATAATTGAAATATGCATCCTTGGGAATAGAATATTCAAAAGGAGGAAGTACTAATATGACAGAACAGAAAAATGAACAGAGACTAATAAAAGCCAGAGAACACTGGATGGAAATCCATCGTGAATATAATGTTGTTGCGAGGATACCATATGACTATTTAAACAGAGAAGATGACGGGACTCTGGCAGAGGCAAAATTGAGAATAAATGGCGATAAATATATAAAATTTAAAGAATATGCTTTAAAAAATAATTTGGATATAACGACAATACTTGAAACTATGTATGGTTTAATATTACAGGAATATACTTACGAGAGGGATGCTATAATAGGAAGTTCGACGAGTATAACACCTGTAAGAATAAAGACGAATGAAAACGAGAGATTTACAAAAAAAGTAAAAAAAGTAATGAAACAGAAAAAAAATTCAAAAGAATATATGAATTATCTGCTTTCAGAAATAGAAAAGGGAAGCCCGCTCAGTAAAAAACTTGTAAATACTATAATTATAAGTGAAAATGTAGAGTCATATGCACAGGATTTAATCGAAAATATTATGATACATAAGGGGTATGATTTTGGATTAATAACAGCAGCTGGTGAAGGGACATTAAGACTTGAAGCAAGATACAATCCATTCAGATATAAGCACAGAACCGCTGAAAGAGTTCTTAAGATGTTTGAAACCATAATAAATCAGATTGTAGAAAATGAAGAGATAAAATTAGACGAAATAAAATATATTACTAAAAAAGAAGAAAAAAAAGTACTGAATAAATTCAACGATATGGGACTTCGTAAACCACTAGACAGTACATATATGGATTTATTTTATGAACAGGTAAGAAAAACACCAGATAATATAGCACTAAGGGACAACGATATAAATATAACGTACAGAGAAATTGACATGCTTACAGAAAGATTTGCCGGATATTTAAACAGTATCGGTATAAAAAGAGAGGATACTGTCGCGTCAATACTTCAGAGAGATGTGTGGGTGGTTATAGTTGCAATAGGAGTAATGAAGGCCGGAGCGGTAATATTCCCGATAGACCAGGGAAATCCGTCAAAGAGAATGGAATATCTTTTAGAAGACAGTGATGCGGAATTAATAGTAACATCAAAGGAGCTGGAAGACAGAATACCGGATATGAACAAGAGAAAGATTTATATAGAAAATAAATCAATGTTTGAAAATGATTACCCTATAACTGAGGTTGTATATCCTGATAACTGTGCATATAAAATATCTACTTCGGGATCAACAGGAAGACCAAAGTGTATGTCAATAGAACACAGAAGCTTCGTGAATATGTGCAGATATGCTGTTGACTATATAAGTGCTGATGAGAATGATATATGTGGTGTTTATCTTAGCTTCAGCTTTGATGCGGCTATAAAACAGTTATTCCCGTATCTGCTTTGTGGTGCGTCTGTAGATGTAATACCGGAGTATGCGAGAACTGATGAATACAGTGTAAATAAATACTGTAAAAACAGAAAAATAACAATACTGGCTGTTCCAACGATATTTGCAAAGAGATTTATAAAGAACTGTGAAAATAAATACCTCAGAGTATTACAATCCGGTGGAGATAAGCTTAAAGGATACAGAAAAAGACATTATGATATATATAATGAGTATGGCCCTGCAGAATTTACAGTTATTTCTACTGCATTTAAGGTAACAAAGGAATATGAAAAAATACCTATTGGAAAACCAGTATACAATACATATGCGTATATACTTGATAGAAATGGAAATCTCTGCCCGGTTGGTGTCCCAGGAGAATTATGTCTTTCGGGAATACAGATTTCAAGAGGATATATGCACAGGGATGAGCTTACATTAAAAAGCTTTGTTCCAAATCCAAGGGGAATAGATAAATATACAAGAATGATGTATAGAACAGGGGACCTTGCTAAATGGTTTGACAGTGGAGATATAGACTGTATAGGAAGAATGGATAGCCAGGTAAAAATAAACGGTATAAGGGTTGAAATATACGAAATAGAAAATACAATGAATGAAATACCTGAAATAAAGAGTTCGGTATGTGTTGCAAGGGAAGATGACAGAGGCGAAAAATATCTCAAGGCGTTCTATGTTTCAGATAATAAGGTAGACCCTATGAAAATAAGAAATCATTTGAAAAAAATGCTTCCACCTTATATGATACCAGACAGTATTGTACAGATAAGCAATATACCGGTTACTCCAATTGGAAAAGTAAATAAAAAAATGCTTCCGGAATAAAAATAGAGGTGTAAAAATGCGGAAAAGAAAAAGAAAGTTAAAGAAGGAGATAACGATAACACTTTATATTATGGCTGCTATTGCTATAATATTTGTCGGAGTAAACTTCTTTAGTCGGAAAAACGACGAAAAAATAAGTAATACAGAAAGTGAAGCGAAAATCGAGGGAACTTCTGAAATACCATCTTCAATAGATGATGAAAAAATATTAAAATATTTAAAGGCCTTTCAGGAAAGAAGCAAGGAAGAACCTAAGTATAATAATATAATACAGGCAGCTCCTATGTATCCAGAAGATGTTTTACGGTTGCTTTATTCAAATCCCGAAACAATAGACTTTGCTTTAAATTATGACAAAACCAGAATGCCTGGAATATTTGTGAAAATAGATGAAGAATGTGGAGATGGAAAAATTCCAAGACTTCAGCAGTGGGATGAGAAGTGGGGATATTCAGAATATGGTGATGGAATAATTGCTGTAAATGGATGTGGTCCGACAGCTCTTTCGATGGTCGCATCGGGTCTTACGGGAAAAAGAAGTATAACACCTATAAAAGTTGCAAAATACAGTGATTCAAAGGGTTATCATGAAGCAAATGGTACAAACTGGAGACTTATGTACGAAGGAGCCAAGAAATTTGGAATAAAGGGATGGAAAATAGATAAAACTGATAAAGTGTTCAAGGAAGAGCTTGAAAAAGGACATCCTATAATATGCAGTATGAAACCAGGAGATTTTACAAAAGAAGGTCATTTTATAGTAATAGCAGGATTAAAGGATGGAAAATTTATAGTAAATGATCCTAATAGCATAAAAAGAAGTGAAAAATTATGGACATTTAAAGAGATTGGCTGGCAGGTAAAGGCGTGCTGGGCATATTCTGAGGACTAAATCACAGGATATGGGACATTAAAAATGGAATTACAATGTTTGTTTAATGCTGTTTGTCCTGTCAAAAGTTTACTGGAAATATACCAGGATTAAAAATATAAATCAGACTATGTATATAAATTATGCAGATAAAAAGAGGACTTATATCTTAAATGATATAAGTCCTTTTATATTGTAAAAACTAATTATTTATATTGTATAAAGCCACCTGCATAGTGTTTTCGTAAATTTATACATTTTTATACAGCGTAGGATTATATACAATTAAAATTTAAAAGATTAAGAGTTCTTTTGACTGTCTATCTGTTCAGCAAGATCATTTAAATATTCCCATCTTTCGTATTTATACTCAAGTTCTTTTTCAAGCTCAGCCTTTTCGTCCATGATTTCCTGTAATTTTGTGAAATCAGTGCTGAAAGCAGCTGTACTTTCTTCAAGAGCTGATATTTTCATTTCAAGCTGTTCTATATCAGAGTCTATTGTAGAATATTCTCTCTGCTCGTTGTATGAGAATTTAAGCTTTTTATCGTTTTTAGGCCTTGTATTTTCCTTCTTAGGTTCGGGAGATTTCTTGACCTTTGCTTTTTCTTCCTCTTCAAATTCTATATTCTGTATTTCTCTGTATATAGTGTAATCGCTGTAATTACCAGTGAATATATAGATTTTTCCCATTCCTTCATATGCAAATATTTTATTACATATTCTGTCAAGGAAGTATCTGTCGTGTGATACAGTTATAACTACACCATCAAATTCATCAAGATAATCTTCAAGTCTTTTAAGAGTTTCTATATCAAGGTCATTTGTAGGCTCGTCAAGAAGAAGTACGTTTGGAGCGCCCATAAGAACTCTTAAAAGGTGAAGTCTTCTTCTTTCCCCACCAGATAATTTTTCTATAAGAGTATGCTGCATTGTACCGTTGAATAAGAATCTTTCACACATCATTGAAGCTGTAATTTTTGTACCATCAGCAGTAGTTATATAATCACTTTCTTCCTTTATATAGTCTATTGCCTTCATTGAAAGATCCATATGAGAGTCATCCTGAGAGAAGCACCCTATTCTTACAGTTTCACCTATTTCAATAGTTCCGCTGTCTGGTTCAAGTTTACCGTTTAATATATTTATAAGAGTAGATTTACCCATTCCGTTTTTACCTACTATACCTATTCTGTCAGTTCTGGCAAGTGTATATTCAAGATTATCTATAACTTTTTTTCCGTCAAAGCTCTTTGATATATTCTTTATTTCTATTATTTTCTTACCAAGTCTGCTTGAACCAACTGATATATCAAGCTTATCGTCTTCTTTTATAACATCTCTGTTTACAAGCTCATCAAATCTCTGAAGTCTTGCCTTCTGTTTTGTAGTTCTGGCTCTTGCACCTCTTTTAACCCATTTAAGTTCGTTTCTTATAAGGTTCTGTCTTTTATCTTCCATGCTTGATTCAAGCTGAAGTCTTTCCATTTTCTTTTCAAGGAACAGAGTATAGTTTCCTTCATAGCTGAAAAGTCTTCCCTTATCAAGCTCAAGTATTCTGTTTGTAACTCTGTCAAGGAAGTATCTGTCATGTGTAATCATAAGAAGTGAGCCTTTTCTTGAGTTAAGGTATTCTTCAAGCCAGTCTATTGTATCGTTGTCAAGGTGGTTGGTAGGCTCGTCAAGAACTAAAAGCTCACATGGAGTAAGAAGGGCAGAGGCAAGTGAAATTCTTTTTCTCTGACCACCAGAAAGCTCTGATACTTTCCGGTCAAAATTGTCTATTCCAAGCTTTGTAAGTATTGCTTTTGCTTCATTTTCAAGATCCCACAGATTAAGGGTGTCTATCTGCTCCTGTACTCTTATAAGCTCACTATTTAGTTTATCAGAGTATTCAGCTTCAAGTTTCTTTAAAAGATCCTGATATTTTCCAAGAAGATTTAACTCCTTGGATTCAGCGTTGAATACCTGTTCAAGCACAGTCGCATTTTCATCGTAATCGGGACTCTGTGGAAGGTATTCTATTCTTGTTTTTCCTGCCTTTGTTATTTTACCGTCATCTATTTCCTCAACTCCTGCTACTATTTTAAGAAGAGTTGATTTTCCTGTACCATTTACCCCGATAAGACCTATTTTTTCTCCGTCATTTATACCAAATGAAAGATTTTCTATAAGTTTCTTTTCAGAGTAGCTTTTACATATATTTTCAAATGTTATAAGATTCATTATTTCCTCCTTATAAAAAATTATTTAAAAGTTATAATTGCATTATCTATAATTGTTTCGTATTTTAAAAACTATTCAGCCTGTGATTATCTTATTATCTGCTGTTCTGGATTTAAAAAATCGCTTAATCAATAATCATTTTATCGGCTGTTGTTTTAGATTAAAAAATTACCTGACTTATAATTATTTCGCGTTCATTGTTTAATATTTTGTAAGCTGTTCAGTTCATGATTATTTTATAATTTATTGTTTTGCATTTCACGAACAACTTCACCTATAATTTTTATTCCCTTTTCAATATCATCTGTATTAAGTCTTGACAGCCCAAGTCTGAGTGTATCAGAGCCACCACCATCTGTAAAGAATAAATCACCAGGCATAAATATTACCTTTCGCTCATAACATTTATAGAGTAGTTCCCTAGAATTTATACCATCAAGCTTTATAAATATATGGAGACCTCCGTCTCCAAGTATATATTTACATGGAATATATTTTTCGACACATTCACGCGCAAAGCTGAATCTGTCGCCATAGGATTTACGTATTTTTTTTATGTATTTTTCAAATTTACCGCTTATAAGGTAGTCATAAAGTATTCCTTGGTCCAAAAATGATGTATGAATATTTCTGCATCGTTTGACACTCACTAAAATATCAACAACCCTTTTATCCGCATAAATCCATCCTATTCTCATACCGGGGAACAGTATTTTTGAAAAGCTTCCTATATATATAACGCCACTTCCATTTGTATCAAATGAAGAAAGAGGGAATATATGAGAGCTCGAATATAAAAGTTCCTCATTAAACCCATCTTCTATAATAGGGATATTATGCTTTCTCATTATATTATAGAATTTAAGTCTGTTTTCCGGTGTCATAACATTTCCAGTAGGGTTATTATATGAAGGTGTTATATATGCAAATTTGATTTTATCCTTAAATTTTAAAATCTTTTCCTCAAGCATATCAAAATTAAGACCTTTACCATTGATATCAACACCTTCAATCTGTATATTATGTGTTTTCATTATTTTGATTGATGTATTATGAGTTGGATTTTCACAGATTATAATATCTCCTGGATTTGTAAAAGCAGATAAAACAAGGTCAAAGGCTTCTGTAAATCCATTTGTAACAATAGAGCATTTATTATCAGAATAAGAGCCTTTTTTCTTCATATAACCTGAAAGATATTCCAAAAGAGGCTTATAGCCCTGTGCGTATCCGTAGTTTACGATTTTATGACCTTCTATTGAAATTCTGTTTAAAAATGATTTTTTAAACTCATCCATATCAAATAAACTTCCATCGGGTGAGATACTTTTAAAAGATATCAAATCTGAACTCCATGGAATTTCACTTTTGACTATATCAAGTTTTGTTGCGGTTTCTGAAAAAGTGTTTTTTTTGTTATACCAGTCAAAGGACCACTCAGAGTCAGCAACGGATTTTTTTGAATTTACAAAAGAACCCTTACCTTTAACAGAATAGACTATACCAGAGGATTTAAGCTCATCATACGCCGAAATTATTGAATTTCTGCTCACCCCCAGAATTTCTGAGAGTTCTCTTGTAGATGGAAGCTTGCTTTCATTTGGAAGAAGACCTTTGTCTATAAGTCTTGTAAGATATTCTTTAATTTGTATATATATTGGAGTATTTTCTTCAATTTTGAAATCAGAAAATAGCAAAGTATCACCTTCAATTCAGTATTTTTTACTATTACTATTATACTTGTATATGGATTTTATTTCTATACAAAAAAAGACCGGCGAAACAAGTTCACCGGCAGAATATATAATATATAGAATATTATTTAAGAGAGCTGTTTATAAGTCTGTCTAAAAGCTGAGAGTATTCTATGCCTTTAGCAGCTGCACTTCTTGGTATTAAGCTTGTAGCTGTAAGTCCAGGAAGTGTGTTAAGTTCAAGAACATATGGAACGCCATCGCTTATTATAAAGTCTACTCTTACGTAAGCTTTACAGTTGAATGCTTTCCAGCATGCTTTTGAGTATTCGTTTAATTTATTCTGAAGATCTTCTTCAAGATATACAACTTCTTCGCGTGCGCCATTGTCAGATGAGTATTTAGCTTCGAAATCGAAGAATTCCTGATCTGATTTTATTGATATAGTAGGGAATACTTCACCGTCAAGTATGAACGAAGTGTATTCTTCTCCAGGAAGATACTGTTCTATCATTACTTCTTCATCAACTTCAAGTCCCTGTCTTACTGCGTCTTCTATACCTTCTTTTTCTTTTATCATAAATGTAGCCACACTTGATCCACCTGAATTAGGTTTTACGAAAACAGGGTAACCCATTTCTTCTATTCTATCGTAGTCTATTTCTTCTATTGATTTAACTGTTATCCAGTCTGCTGTTGGTATTCCAGATGCTTTACATATTTTTTTAGATATGTTTTTATCCATGCACATTGCACTGCTTAAAGGGCCACATCCTGAATATGGTATATCCATTGTTTCAAGAACTGACTGAACACATCCGTCTTCACCGAATTTACCGTGAAGTGCAAGGAATGCGAAATCTGTATCTTCTGGTATTTCTGTTATAACATCTGTTTTTTTATTTAAGACAACCTTTACTGGTTCGTATTTTTCTCTATCAAGATTCTGGAAAACACCTTCTCCAGATTTAAGTGATATTTCTCTTTCTGAAGAAATACCTCCCATTAAAACTGCTACTTTCATCAAATTAATCACCTCATTAAAAATTTCCCGCGTTTAGGGTTTCATTACAATCATTAATTAAATTATAGAATTAAAAGGTTGAGCTTGAAAGTACCACAGGTTATCAAGTTTACGGGTATAGTGGTACCATTGAATAAAAAGAATTTCAAAATGGCGTATGTATAGGTAAATTACAAAAGCGAATATAACAGGTCTTGAAAATATGGAAATTTCAAAACGGCATATGTACAGGTAAATTAAATAAAGTATTATAATATACAATACGCTTAATATTATATGATTATAATACGATATTTAACGTACCTTACGTTTGAAAAACAGTGTATATTCTGATAAAATTAATTTTGTAAATTTAAGAATATAGAGGTGATAAAATGAGAGTGGAACTTATATCTGTAGGAACAGAACTTCTTCTTGGGGATATAGTAAATACAAACGCGCAGTATCTTTCAAGAGAACTTGCCGCTCTTGGAATAGAAGTATTCAATCAGAGTACTGTTGGCGATAATCCAAAGAGACTTTTAGAGTGTTTTGATGAGGCCCTTAAAAGAAGTGATATGGTAATAACAACCGGGGGACTTGGACCTACAAAAGACGATCTTACCAAAGAAATGGCAGCTGAATACTTTGGACAGGAAATGGTACTTCATGAACCTTCATGGAAAGATATAGAAGAAAGATGCCGTAGATTTTCAAAGGGAAAACCGATACCACCAAACAATAAAAAACAGGCTTATTTCCCTAAGGAAGCAACTGTAATAAAGAATAATCACGGTACAGCTCCTGGGGCTGTATTTGAAAAGGACGGGAAAAGAATAATAGTTATGCCTGGGCCTCCAAGAGAAATGAAGGCAATGTTTGAAGAAAGCGTAAGGGATTACTTAAAGCAGTTTACAGACAGTATGTTTATATCAAGGGTGCTTAGATTTTACGGAATAGGTGAGTCTGCACTTGAAATAGAAATAGAGGATATACTTGAAAATCAGGACAATCCTACTGTTGCACTTTATGCAAAGGAAATGGAAGTAACAATAAGACTTACAGCAAAGGCTAAAAATGAAGAAGAAGCAAAGGTTATGCTTGATAAGAAATCAGCTGAAATAAGAGAAAGAGTTGGAGAATTTATATATGCAGAGGGTGGTTCATCTATAATGGAAAAAGAATCTGCACTTGAGGACTCTGTTGCTGAAATGCTTGTGGAAAAGAAAAAGACAATAGCAGTTGCTGAATCATGTACAGGTGGCCTTGTAGCTGCACAGCTTGTAAACTATCCTGGAATTTCTGAAGTACTTCTTGAAGGATGTGTTACATATACAAATGAAGCAAAGGTTAAAAGACTTGGTGTAAATAGGGAAACTCTTGATAAATACGGAGCAGTAAGTGAACAGACTGCAAAGGAAATGGCAGAGGGTATAAGAAAAGGACTTGGAGCTGATATAGGACTTGCAACAACAGGAGTTGCAGGACCAGGCGGTGGAACTGCTGAAAAACCAGTAGGACTTGTTTACACTGCCATATCAATAGGAGATGAAACCTTCGTAAGAGAAAACAACTTCAACGGAGACAGAAGAAAAATAAGAAACAGAGCAGTAAGACAGATACTAAGCGACTTAAGACTTAAATTAAAGGAAATGAATTAGTATTATAACATGTAAAAATAAATAATATGACAAATTTATATAATTTCAGATGTAATCTGATTATGCTGGTTTATAGACAGTATTTTACAATACTGAAGACATAATTATATTTGTTATAATATAAAATCACGTGAATTTAGATAATTTAACTTCGAATAAATCAGAGTTAAAAAGTTTATTAATAAAAATAGATCAGTAAAGGTTTATATAAATTTATAAAAAGAATAGAAGGTAATCAGGATGATAAAACGGATATTTTGTGATTTAGATGGAACTTTATATAATGAAGGTGTAAGTAAGAAGGACTCAGATGCAATAAAAAGAGCTGAGGCAAATGGACTTGAATTCAATATTGCCACAGGAAGAATATTCAAGCAGGGATATAACATGATAAAAAATGATGTTGATCTTAAAGGGTATTTTATATGTGAAAATGGTTCATTTATATATGACAGTTCACTTAATATAATATTCAAGGGAACATTAACTGATGATATATCAAGAAGAATAATAACAAAGTTTGACGAAATAGAAAAAAATAAACATGCAGAAGCACAGCTTTATTTCAAATATAAGGGAGATACAGTAATAATGGATGAAGGAAATGCCTTTAAGCATTACTCAAAAGATTATGTATATGACCCTGATTTTTCTAAAAAAGAAAGCTTTGATAATATGATAGGAAATATAGGTGTTGCGTGTGAGGATCCAAAAGAGCTTGAAAGAATAGAAGTTCTTTTAAAGGAAGAATTTGAAAATGACACAGATATATACTTCTCAAGTGAACTGACACTTAATATAGTTCCAAAGGGTGTTTCAAAGAAGGCCGCAATAGACTATGTAATAGAAATAGAAGGTATAAAACCTGAAGAAGTGGCTACAATAGGAGACTCTCCAAACGACATATCAATGCTTGAGGGCTATGAATACGGATTTGCAATGGAAAAAGCAAGAGCTGATGTAAAGAAAGCAGCTTCATATGTATCAGCCAACGTATCAGATGCGATAGATAAAATAATAAAAATAAACAGTGAAAAATAGAGAAAATAATGTATTTTATCAGAACAGAATATAAAAAGATATTCTTAAAAAGAGAGTATATAATCTGATAAAATATTTATTGCTGAAGTGTTATTAAAAAGTAATTAAAAGGCCTCCTTGATAAAAAGGAGGTTTTTTATGCAAAAAAAAAGGAGCTTTTAATAAAGCTCCTTTAAAATATCTTTTATAGTATTAACTGATTATCTTATGCTATTATTTTTAATGTTTTTTCTGAATTAGCTATTATATTTCTTAACACATAGTCAGTCACGCTATTGCAGATATAAGTTGAAAACTGTAAATCGTTTTTAATGTAATTACCATTACTTTTGTACTGTTCATAAAGTACATTAAAGAAGTCTATAAATTCCTGTTTCTCCATAGAATCTCCTTTAATAATTGTAAGATCAGTAGCTTTTGCTGCAGCAGCAAGGTCCTTTTCATAAACAACATGTCTGTTCATACTATGCTTGAATTCCCATCTTTCACTGTGTGCAACACAGAAGAAATCACAAAGGAAATGGCATACAACTCCAAGTTCCTGGCTGAATCTACTTAATGAAAATCTCTTTGATAATAAACAGTCTAAATCAAGATTGCTTAAATATTCTATTTTAGAAGCAATCATTTCAAAAGACTCATCCATATAATGTCTATGTAATTTGTATTTAGATAGAGCATCAGGTTTTATATTACCATATATGAAATTCTTTTCCTTTATTAGTTCAGAATTTCTGTAATCCATATTTTCAAGTACTGATCTAGCGATTTGGAAATGAGTGTTCATTAACATATTTTTTCTGTGCACCTCATAATATAAATTTTTTGATATCTTAAAGATATCGGTTTTAAAATAAAACTATACTGAATCTATGTTGGAAATATATTTTTCCTTAGTACAATGATATCAGAATATAATGAAATTTTCAATATTAGGGGCTTATCGGCTAACTGTCTGAATTTAAATACTTTCTCACTAAACGGCTTGCTTTTGATTGTGATATGCCCAATTTTTCTGCGATTTTATAGGTACTTTTATATTTTGAATAATAATCAGAAATGATAATCTTTTCAAATTCATTCATAATATCGTCAAAATTAAGCTCATCATTATCTGAATTATACTTTATACTATTTGCCATATTATTTAAGTTATCATTTCTGCCGACATCCTTATCTTTTGTCGGATTTTTAATTTCAGATTTAAAATCTATAATATAAGGAAGATCAGATGCATTTATACAATCACCTGGTGATGTAAGAACAATCTTTTGCATTATATTTTGTAATTCCCTTATATTTCCTGGAAAACTGTATTTAGAAAGTACATTTACCGCCTCTCGGGAAATTGTCTTATCGGGAACACCAAATTCCTTACAATATCTTTTGAAATAATATCGAATCATCTTTATAAGATTTTCACCTCTTTTTCTTAAAGGAGGAAGCTTTATTTCTATTACGTTCAGTCTGTAATATAAATCCTCTCTGAAGCTTTTATCTTTTACCTTGGCCATAATATCAGCATTTGTCGCTGAGATTATTCTTATATTTACTTTTTTAGGCTTTACACCACCAACAGGAATGAAGGTTCTTTCCTGAATAAGCTGAAGAAATTTTGCCTGAAGGTCAAGTGGAATATCTCCTATTTCATCAAGAAATAGAGTACCACCGTCTGCGAGTTCTACAAGTCCTACTTTTCCCTTGGAATTTGCACCAGTGAATGCACCAGCCTTATATCCGAAAAGCTCAGACTCCAGAAGATGAGAAGGAATAGTAGTACAGTTTATAGTTATAAACGGCTTTTTGGCTCTTTTACTTATTCTGTGTATGTATCTGGCAATAGAGCTCTTTCCTGTACCAGATTCACCAAGTATCATTACATTTACGTTTGCATTTGCAATTCTTTTGGCAGTTGTAATTATAGGCTCCATAATAGGCCCGCCGCAGATAACCTCATCTTCATATCTCAGAGTACTTTTATAAAGAGTTTCAACCTCTGATTTATATTTAAGAACTTCCTTTTCCTTGCTTTCAAGCTCGTGTTTTATCTCATTTAATTCTGTTATATCCCTTACGTTTTCCATAATATATTCAATATCTCCATTTGAATCGAATATGGGAATAGCTGTTATTATAAGTGTTTTTCCTGTGTGTGTTTTCTGTTCAATTGTGAATTTTTTCTTTGTAAGAATAACCTTTGGAATTGGACTTTTTGTAGCGTATCCATTTTCCTGAAGATATTCCACTCCTTTTCCAATCATATCATCCTTTGAAATACCGTAGTTTTCTTCAAATGATTTATTGCAGAACAGCATAACACCGTCTTTGTCAGAAACGCATATTTCGTCATGCGACTCTTCAAGTATTCGTCTGTAAAAATCTTCTCCGAGTTTCATAATTTTATCACCCTTTAAAATATATTTATAAGTCAAATATAACTTAATATTAATTTAAATACAAGTCATAAATAACTTAAATATAAATTAATAAGTCATAAATAACTTAATAAAATACTGGATTTCAGAAATAAAAATAAAAAATAAGGTGATACAGTAAATAAATAAAAATTAATAAATAACGGGATTTAATAAATGTATGCTTTAAAGATTTAAAAACTCATATATTTCAATGCTTTCACTATATTAGATATGTATAAATAAAATAATAAATATATTGTTAAGTTAATAAAAAATCAAAGTGGCATATCATTTGCTATATAGTAAAGTGGGAATAAAATTTGGGGGTGTTTAGAAATGAAGAATTGTAAAAAATGTTATGTATATATAGCAATGGCTGGATTAATATGGTCGTCGCTTGGACTGTTCGGAAATATACTCATGGCAAGAGGATTATCATCAGAACAGGTAGCGTTCACAAGATTATTTATAGGATTTATAACTCTTTCAATATATGCAGGAATAAGAAAACCACATGTACTTAAATTAAATAAAAAAGGACTTATGTACTGTGTGGCTATAGGAATTATATGTCAGGGATTTTTCAATATGTGCTATTTTAAAGCGGTAGAAGTTGTAGGTGTATCAATTGCGGCGGTGCTTCTTTATACATCACCACTATTTCTTGCATTCTTTTCAAAGTTAATATATAAAGAAAGAATAACAAGAGGAAAAGCTGTATCATTAATACTTTGTGTTTTAGGTGCAATAATGGCAGTAACCGGCGGAAAATTCGATGTTGCAGGAGTAAGCTCATACGGAATATTAATGGGAATACTTGCGGCGGTTACTTATGCTCTTATGCCAACAATAAGCAAGAATGCGCTTAAAGATTTCTCAAGCGAAACACTTCTTATATATGGATTTTTATTTGGAGCAATATTTATGATTCCATCAGCAAAACCATGGGAAATGGTGTCTTTTGCAACTGATATAAATGTAATGCCATTTATGATGCTTCTTGGAATATTCCCGGCAGCACTGGCTTATATATTCTATGCAGGGGGAATATCACTTGGAGCAGAACTTTCAATAGTAGGTGTTGTAGCATCAATAGAACTTGTAGCAGCTTCATTTATAGGATGGATATTCATAGGTGAACCATTCTCAATAGGAAAACTTATAGGAGTTGCGATAATGTTTGTATCTGCAATAGCAGCGGTAAGTGCAAACGATACAACAGAAGAAGCTGTGGAAACTTCAAAAGGTGGAGTATACACTGGAGCTTTAGAAGAAGTATAAAATCAGAATGATTTAAAGTAAGATTAGATTTGCAGAATTATAGCAGGCAATACCCTTAGTATAAATTAATTGAAGCACATCTCTGCGGAGATGTGTTTCTTTTTTATTTTTATAAAAGTTAATAAAAAATGGAAATTACACAGATTACACTTTAAAATATAACAATTTGATAGAAATTTAATAATTCTTGAAAGCTCTTTATAATTCTGTTATTCTTTAATATGATTTAAAAAGAATATATAACTGATAAAAAAAGTTTAATTTATAACAAAATTATATATAAAAACTGATTTATACTTAATTTTTTAATTATATCTATATTCTGAATATAATTAAAAGTACGATATTAATACAATGTAATTTAGATTTAATTAAAAGAATGAGGATAAACATACGAATATAAAATCGGGAATATATTAATACAGATAAAATAAAAAATAAGGAGTGTTTAAAATTGGGAAAAAATAAAACCTGCTATATTTACATCGCACTTGCAGGTGTAATATGGTCTACATTAGGATTATTTGGAAGTATACTTATGTCGGGTGGATTATCATCAGAACAGGTGGCCTTTATAAGGCTGTTTATAGGATGCATAGTTCTTGCTATATATTCAGCGATAAGAAAGCCCGAGCTTTTAAAAATAAGTAAAAAAGGATTACTATACTGCATGGCAGCAGGAGTTATGGGACAGGGATTATTCAATATGAGTTATTTTAAATCAGTTGAACTTGTAGGAGTATCAATAGCTGTTGTCCTTAGCTATACATCACCATTATTCCTTGCTCTGTTTTCAAGAATAATATACGGTGAAAAAATAACTCCGGTAAAAATGGTATCGCTTATACTTTGCTTTGTAGGTTCTGTAATGGCCGTAACAGGTGGAAGACTGAATCTTTCAGGACTTAATGTTTATGGACTTATAATGGGGGTTGTATCAGCAATAGCATATGCTCTTATACCTACAATAAGTAAAAATGCTCTTAAAGAAATATCAAGTGAAACACTGCTTATATACAGCTTTATGTTTGGTGCAATATTTATGATTCCATCAGCAAAACCAATTGAAATGTTAAAATTTGCAACTGACATGAATGTAATGCCATACATGCTTTTACTTGGAATGTTCCCAGCTGCAATAGCTTATATACTATATGCAACAGGAATATCACGCGGGGCAGAGCTTTCAGTAGTTGGTGTTGTGGCATCAACAGAGCTTATAGGCGGAACACTTATAGGATGGATATTAATAGGCGAACCATTCTCAATAGGAAAGATAATAGGTGTTGCTATAATGATTATTTCAACTATAACCGCTGTAAATGCGAATAAGGAAAATGCTGAAGATGGGGCAGTTGAAATACCTTGTGTGAATGTATTAAATGAAGCATAGAAATAACAGGATATTTAACTGATAAAATATTTAGAGAATAAAGAGCCATCGTTATGATGGCTCTTTTAATCTTTTGATTGTATATAATAAATACTGATTAAATCAAAATAAAAAATAGGGATTGTTTATAATAGAAGATGAATGAGGTGTATAAATAATAGTCCATACAAATTGTAATTACAGGACAAAATATCAATATCAAAAGCTTTGTATAAGTTATTCTTTATATTTAAAAACATAATATCCATTAATATAAAATACATATTCAGTTTTATCCATATTATTTTATATTATTTTTAATTTTTCTGAATTATTTAGCTTTAATTAAGTTTAAAGGTGTATAATAAAATAAAATAAGGATGATAAAAACAGAATAAAAAAAAGGGGAAATGTTAATGGAACATTTAGAAGCTTTATTATATATAGTACAGGAATTATCCAGAGAAAATTTCATTATTTCGGTAATAGCCGGAGTTTCGGGAACATTTATAGAAAGTTTCCTTCCATTTCTTCCACTTGCTGCAATAGTAAGTGCAAATGCAGTTGCAAATGGAATGTTTATAGGACTTATAATATCATGGATAGGTTCGGGTCTTGGAACAACAGCATTATTTTTACTATTAAGTAAATTTAATGAAAGTAAATTAGTAAGAAAAATAAAAACACCTAGAATAGAAAGTGGTATACAGTGGGTAAATAACAAGGGATTCTCAGCTCTGTTTATAGCTTATTCATGCCCGTTTATGCCAAGTTCACTTGCTACGGTAGCCTCAGCACTATGTAATAAGAAGATAGTAGATTTTATACCGGCAATGCTTGCGGGTAAATTTGTAATGTTTATTACAATATGTTATATAGCTGGAGATGTTACAGGATTTATAAAAAGTCCTGTAAAAATAGCTTTGTTTGCTCTTCTTATAGCGTTCTCATGGTATATGGGTAAAAGACTTAATAGAAATCTTGAACGGCATGAACAGGAGCTTATGGAAAAAACAAATCAGATTAAAGATAATTATGAAAAGAAACATTCAAAGCATACAAAAGATATAAATAAAAAAAATGATAATAAAATGATGTAAAGATATAAAATTGAGTATATAATAATTATATATGCTGTATTTTTAAAACAGTAAATATTTGAAAGGAACTAAAGAAATGAGTATAGAAATATCTAAAGGACAGAAACTTGATCTTACAAAGCTCAGACCAGAACTTGAAAATGTTCTTGTAGAGTTTGATTATAGAGTAAACCATTATATGAATAATGAAGGAGAGTTTGATCTTAGCAGTGCTGTATTTCTTACAGATGGAAGCGGATCTATAACAAATTATGGAGATTTTCTTTACAAAGATAATAAGGAGCATTCTTCAGGATGTGCAAGAATAAATAAAAGAGAAGATAAGGTATACATAAAAATGTCGCTTATACCATCTAAAATAAGAAAAATATTCTTCGCACTTACATTATCTGAAGAAGGAGAAAATCCAAGATTATATGACAGATTTGATTATATATCTTTAAGAATAATAGATGTGGACAAAGAAGAAGTAATATACACATACAGACTTAATGAACAGACAGGCTCAAATAGTGAAATAGTATTTGGCGAAATGTACAGACATAATGGAGAATGGAAATTCAATTCTAATACAGAATATCTTGAAGGCGGACTTTTAAGTCTTGGAAAAAGATACGGACTAGGAATGTAATTCGACTGCTCGGTAGAGATATCGGGCGGTTTTTTTATTTTATGATATAAAGAACGGGGGGATTTTAAATGAAAGGAATAGCTCTTGAAGGGGGATCATCCAGAGGGGCGTATCAGATGGGCGTAATGAAGGCATTATATGAAAAAGGATATAAATTTGATGTAATTGCAGGAACGTCAATAGGAGCATTTAATGCAGCTATGATTGCTCAGGGTGATTTTGAAATCTGCTATAAATTATGGGAAAATATGCAGCCAGGGACTCTGTTTGATATTGAAAATGAACGGATGGAAAAAATAGCTGATAAAGGTATAGACAGAGAAACTGTAGTATATCTTTCATCAGAAGCAAAGAAGATAATAGAAAACAGGGGAATAGGCGTAGAAAAACTAAGAAAAGTAATAGATGAGTATATAGACGAGGAAAAACTAAGAAAATCAGACATAGATTTTGGACTTGTAACAGTAAAGCTCGATGGAATAAAGCCAGTTCCAATTGAAATTTTAAAAAAGGATATACCAGAGGGAGAACTAAAGGATTATATAATGGCAAGTGCTAATCTGCCATTTTTCAAAACTGAGGCTCTTGACGGAAATCAGTATCTTGATGGTGGTTTCTATGATAAATGCCCTGTACAGCTGCTTGAAAGAGCAGGCTGTAATGAAATACTTGCAATAAGACTGACACCTGACAGAAAACTGAAGGAGCCTTTAAAAAAATCTACAAAGGTAAAGGAAATAAAGTCGAATGAATCGCTTGGAAGAGGACTTATATTTACAAATCATACACTAAGAGACAATATATCAAGAGGATACTTTGATATGATTAGGGAATACGAGGAGCTGAAGGGAAGAAAGTATTATATAAGACCAATTGACGATAATGAATTTTTAAAAAGAGTGATGGAATATCCTGATTACAAAATGAACGAACTCCTAAAAAATATAAATACAACAGGAATGAACAACAGAAGATTTATATTTGAAAAAATAGTTCCTATGATATGTAATATTTTAAAAATAGATGAGAGTGCATCATATCAGGATATATTTATAATTCTTCTTGAAGAGCTTGCATCTGAGAGAAATATAGAACAATTCAGAATATACGGACTGGAGGAATTTGTAGAAAAAATAAGAAGTATTAAAAGTGAAAAACAGACAGGGGTTATAAATAATATAAAAGATGCGGCCCTGAATATAATAAGACCGATAGAAAAATTCAATCGGATAAGTCTAAGGGGAAATATAATGAAGGAATTTGAAAAACGGGTAACGATGGAGAATCAGTGCAGAGAAGGACTTCTTATGCCGGAATCTTCAGACTGTGATAAAAATAAGAAAAAAGAAAAGAAATAGAAAAAGCCTTTATACAGGCAGGGATATTTAAATACGAGCTTATATATCGTAAAACAATACCAATAAAAGATATATAAGAAATAATAAAGTTACAATTTAAATGATACTAAAAGAAGACATTATAGAAGCAACAATAATATAACAGAGTTATAATTTAAACGGATGAATAACAGGATCAGACACATTTTAATGATAATAATGAAATTCATTATATAACGTATATATGGATAAAAAATAGGATATTTAGTACGTATCATGACATAAAAAATAAATAAAATACAAGATTTGGTTTATATAATTATAAAATTAAATTTTTAATTCTTACGATATTGACATAACTATTCATAAAATGTATAATCGTAAAAAGACAAACAGATATTTTCGGATGAGGACTACATTAGAGACTTTTTAAATAAAGAGCCGAAGAAGCAAACCAGAAATTACATCTTATTTCTGCGGAAACTGACAGGCAAAAGGAGGGTAGTCTGACGATACTTTGGAGAGAATGATTAAATTCATCGCCTACGTGGATATAACCAACTGGTAAAAGGACAGAGATACATGATGACTTTTATAGGATGCATGTATCTCTTTTTTGATGCACTGATTGGAATATCTGGTAAGATGTAATATCTTAAAAAAGGGGAAATGAATTATGAGAATGTTATTAGTAGGAGCCGGAGCAGTCGGTGAATCAATACTAAGAATAATACAGAAAAGAGACAGCAAGAAGGAATGGCTTGAACTTGCGGTAGTTTCAGACTACGATCTTGATAGAGCAAAGGAAGTATGCGATCATCTTGGAGAATATGAAAGATTTATACCTGAATTTGTAAATGCAAAATCAAAAGAAAGTATAAAAGAGCTTATAAAAAAATACGATATAAACTTTGTAATGGATGCAACAGCACCGTTTTTAAGTAATAATATATTTGACTCAGCTTTTGAAGCAGGGGCAAACTACGGAAATATGGGAACTTGGTCAGTTCCAATGGAAAATCCTGCATTTGGAATGGGAATAGAAAACAGTTACACAGAGCCAATGACAAAATACAATTTTGACAGACATGAAAAATGGGCTGAAAAAGGACAGATGGCATGTATATGTATGGGAATAGACCCAGGTGTTGTAAACGTATTTGCAAAATATGCAGCTGAAAATTTATTCGATGAATTAAAGGAAATACACGTAAAAGACGGTGGAAACCTTACTATACCAGGAGCTGATGAGGACGATATAAACTTCGGATTTAACGTATGGACAGTAATAGATGAATGTATGAACCCTAACGTTGAATGGAGCAAAAGACTTGGTGGATTCCTTGTAGAAGATGCTTTTGCAGGAGAAGAAAAATTCAATATGCCAGAAGTTGGTGAAAATACACTTATAAAAATAGAACACGAAGAAACAGTAACAATGCCAAGATACCTTGAAAAATACGGTCTTGAAAGAGTTACATATAAAATAGCTCTTGACGATAATCTTATAAATGCACTTAAAGTTATAAATAAACTTGGTCTTAGATCTCTGAAACCAGTTGATGTAGGTGGAGTAAATGTTGTGCCAAGAGACGTTGTTGCGGCATGTGCACCACAGCCAAAGGATATAGGAAACGAAATGCAGGGTATGATGTGTGTTGGAATACACTGTAAAGGTATAAAGGATGGAAAAGAAAAAGAAATAATGATGTATCAGACATTTGATAATCAGGAATCAATGAAAGAGTGGAACATGCAGGCAGTAGTTGCACAGACTGGATTTGGTGCTGCAATAGCAATAGAACTTATAGGAAGAGGAATATGGAGGGGTGAAGGAGTTTACTCTCCAGAATACTTCGATCCACAGCCATATATAGATATAATGGATGAAGCCGGATTTGACTATAAGATAATAGAGCTTTAATTATTAAAGATACAAAATTATCTTAAAGAATAAGAATATTAGCGGAAAAGTAAATATATAATGAAAAAGGACTATTTTGCATATATCAGAATATGATGTATTGCGGATAGTTCTTTTTTATGCGTGAAAAATAGTAACTTCAGATATATATTAAATATTAAAATTTCAATAAATAATAACACTGGTTAGTTAAGACTAATTAGGTGTATAATTTAGGTAAGTATAAATAAAAAATAATATATGCAGGGACTTATAAATACTGAGAGTATAAGGAAAGAGGCGAAAAATATGAGAAAAGGCAGTACAGATCCTAAAAAGAATAGATTTTTCAATAAAGTAGAAAAGCATGTAAGAGCGGTGTGTGAAGATAAAACTGATGAGGTTATGAAAAAAGCTTTTGAGGGCTATAAAAAAATAGTAAATGAAAATATAGATGAGCCTGAAATAATGTATCCACATACAAGAGAAAGAATATATCCGGCGATTGCTATTTTTTATGCACTTCTTGATTTTGGACTAAGCAGAGAGGAATCAAGCAAGCTAATTCTGGATTACTATATTTATATGAGTAAAAAAGGAGGAAGTGTATTAAGAGGGCTTTTAAAGATACCAGGACTATATAAAAAAGTTCCTTCAATTGCATATAAAGCAATAGAAAAATCATATGGAGAGGACGCTGGATTCAAAGCAGAGTTTCTGATTACAACAAAGGATGAGCTAAAAGTTGATATGTTTGTATGCCCGTATTTTGAAATATGTAAAAAATACGGATGTCCCGAAATAGTCAACGCATTCTGTACTTCAGATGATATGGCCTATGGAAATATGCATAAGAATTTAAAATGGCATCGTGAACAGACTCTTGGCCGCGGTGGAGACAGATGCGACTTTAATATAAAAATAGAGAAAAATAATAAATAATCTGTATAAATATACTCGTATACATAGAATTATTATTAAACAGGAGTTTAAATTAAATTTATTTATCACGTTTATAACTGCTACATACATATAGCATTTTACAAACACGGAAATTTAAATCTAAAAAATATAATAGTTACATGACAAACTGAGGGATAAATTCAAAATACAGAACAGGGGGAATTACTATGTTTCTTACAGTAAAAAATGCAGTAAAAAAATATGGTAAGGGCGATGCGGAGGTAAAGGCTCTTGATAATGCAAATCTGGAGCTTGAAAAAGGTGAGATATGCGTAATACTGGGACCAAGTGGTTCTGGAAAAAGTACTCTTCTGAATATGATAGGTGGAATAGATTCACTCGACTCAGGTGAAATTGAAGTAGGAAATAAAAAAATAAGCGGTATGAACAAGAAACAGCTTACAAAATACAGAAAAGACGATGTAGGCTTTGTATTTCAGTTTTATAACCTTATAAATGACCTATCTGCTGAGGAAAATATAGAGGTTGTAGCGGATATATGTAAAAATCCTCTTGAAATAAATGAGCTTATGAAATCACTTGGAATTGAAAATCTGAAAAACAGATTTCCAAAGGAGCTTTCAGGAGGACAACAGCAGAGAATAGCAATAGCAAGGTCTATGGTTAAAAATCCTAAAATACTTTTATGTGATGAGCTTACAGGGGCACTGGACAGTCATTCATCAAAGGATGTACTTACAGTAGTTGAACAGCTAAACAAAGTATATGGAACAACCGTAATAATAATCACACACAACGAGTCAATAGCTTCAATAGCGGACAGAATAATATATATCAAAGACGGGAAGATAATCAGGGATAGTAAAAATCCTGATAAGCTTTCTGTCGATGATATAGAGCTTTAGCTTCGGAGGTGATAATTATGACTCTTAATAAAAGATATAAAAGAGATATAAAAAACAATTTATCACTTTATGTTTCTTCAATGCTTTTAACGATGCTTTCACTTCGGTTATTCTATCTTTTTCATATATGCGGAACAGGCATTTTAGGCTTCTCAGAGGATTTCTTCAATAAGCATAATGTTGAGGATGCAAACTTCAGTACATATATGGAAATCTCAGATTATGACCTTGGATACTATGAGGATAAATATAATTTAGAACTTGAAAAACAGAAATATATGAATATAGAGGAAGACGGAACTACTGCAAGAGTATTCCAAAAGACAGAAGAAATAGACCTTTATGAAATAACAGAAGGAAGAGATGTAAAAAGTGACGATGAGATAATAATATCTGAGGGATATGCGGTAAATAAAAAGATTTCAATTGGAGATAAAATAAAGATAAAGGATAAGGATTATACAGTATGCGGATTTATGCAGCGTCCGGATTATCTTTATATGCTTGAAAATCTGTCAGATTCATACAAGAATGTAAGCACATTCTTCCTATGCTATATGACAGATGATGAGTTTGATTCACTTGGAGATAAAAACTGCCAGTATCTTGTAAGATACAACGAAGATAATAATAAAGAATTCAGAGAAGAAATAAACGACGATTATATAATGAGCTCTTATATATCAGCAGAGGATAATACAAGAATTTCAATGGTTAAGGATCAGCCTGAAATATTCCTTATTACGGCTTATATGATACTTTTTACACTTCCGCTTCTTGTTGTATTCCTTATAAGTATGATTTTAAGCCGTAAAATAAGAAGTGAACAGAAAATGATAGGAACACTTGTAGCATATGGCTATACAAAGGGACAGATTATAAAGCACTATGCAGGATTTTCTGCAATACCTGGAATTATAGGTGGAATACTTACAACTATTGTCGTGGCAAAATCTGCAGGACCTTATGGAGCTTTGGGACTTACAGATTATGAGCCTATGAGGGTGGCATTTGAGCTTGATGTATCACAGATGATACTGGGAATTGTACTTCCTACAATTATGTATGTAATATCTACTGTATTTACAGTAAACAGACTTCTTAAAAATGATATAACAGTCCTATTATCAGGAGCTGCAAAGGGGAAAAATAAAATTAAAAAGTTTCTTGTAGGGAGAAATGTATCCTTCAGAACAAAATTCAGTGTGCGTTCAATATTTGGAAATCCTGGAAGATCTCTTGTACTTTTTCTTGGAGTATTTCTTGGAAGCTTTGTAATACTGTTTGCTCTTGGAGATAAGGACTCTATAAAAAATATAACTGATGTAAATGAAAAGAATATGGAAAAATACAACTATCAGTATACGTTAAATAGGATTGATGATGAAAATGATTACGGTGGGGAAACAATGCTTGTGGCATCAATAGAGGACAAAGATGAAAATAAAATATCTCTTCTTGGAGCTGATGGAAACTCACTTGTAGGGCTAAAAGATATGCAGGGAAAAGAGCTTGATATTAATGATGGATATATTGTAACAAGTCTGTATGCAAGGCTTGAGGGAATTGAAAAGGGAGATAAGATAAAGGTTGTAAATTCTCTATCTACTGAAAGCTTTGAAATAGAGATAGATGAGATAGCTGATAACAACTTCTCTAAGGCAATATACACATCAAGAGAAAATGTAGCGGATATATCCGGAATGGACGAAGATTATTATAATATAATTTTAAGTAAGGAAAAGCTTGATATTCCTGAAAAGGATGTTATGAATATAATAAACAAAGACAATATAGAAAAGCAGTTTGAGGTAGGACTCAGCCAGCTTAACAGCATGATATATGCGTTTGCCATAGTGGGTCTTATGATATGTATAATAGGTGTCTATATTTCAGTTAATATGGTTGTAACAGAAAACAGACTGAATATATCAATGCTTAAAGTTCTTGGATACAGCGATAAGAGAGTAAATAAGTTAATTCTTAATGATAATATATTTATCGTTATACTTGCGATAATAGCAAGTATTCCATGTGCACTGGCATTTGGAAATGCACTCTTTAAGTCATTTGTAGATACTCTGGGTTATCTGGTTGAGGTATATGTAGAGCCTTCAACATATGTTAAGAGTATAGCACTTGTACTTTTAGGATATTTTGTATCAATGTATATGGTCAGCAGAAAAGTTGGTAAGGTTGACATGGTTGAAAGCTTGAAGGATAACAGAGAATAATTTAATATAGTAATAAACAAAGCGGGTGTTCGATTGAATATCCGCTTTTCTATTAATTATAAAAAATTCAGTTGTAAATATATATTTATTGTGATACGATTTAAGTAATAAATGATTATAAATATTATATATTATTCAAGGTTAAAAATTAAAAATGGTTAAAAATTAAAAAATAATTTTATATAGAACATAACTATAAGTATGATATAATATAATTGTTAGAAAATTTTGAAAGGAGATGGTTTAATGAGGTTTGCACTTACTATGAAAATTGCAAATCCGGATATTCCTATAGAAATAAGAAGGGCTGTTTTAAGTTATATTAAAAACGCTCTGGATAACTGCAACAATGGAAAATATTATGATGATTATTTTAAAGATAATCAACAGAAAGATTATTGTTTTTCTGTAATAATGAAAAAAGCAGAATATAAAAAAGATATTGTAACAGTAGATGGAGATGAAATAAAAATCTTATTCTCTGCAGGAAATAAAACGGGAATGATTCTTTTTAGTGCTTTTATAGCTCAGAAGAATAAACCTTATCCACTTAAAAATGGAAATTCAATGACATTAAAAGCAATAACAAATATAAAAACAAAGGAGATAACTAATTCAAAAGTAATCTTCAAGACAACTCTTGGTGGAGGTCTTTGTGTTAGAGAGCATATAAGAGAAGGTAATAAAGATAAATACTATGTATATAATGACAATGATTTTAGAGAAAAATTAGGAGAAGTGCTCCTGAGACAGGTTACTAATGCGGGCTTTTCAAGGGAAAAAGGGATGAACATAAAAGTCAACCCTATACAGTGCAAAAAGGTTGTATCTAAGCACTATAACGGTTTTATAGACCTATCTATTGGAATGCTTGAAGTTGAAGCTGATCCAAAAGTATTACAGTATTTCTATGAATCAGGAATAGGAAGCAGAAAATCTGAAGGATTTGGAATGCTTGAACTTGTAACGCAGGATCTTATATAGAAAGGAGGAATAATATGAAAGAGATTATAGATAATGAAAAATTTGATACCAAGCTGTATGCATCTGACTGGAGATATTCAGCAGCTATATATGGATTAACAAGATATTTTATTACTTATGGTATAGCGTATGAGTCAGAAGAAGATTATATATTATATAACAGCAAAGATATAGCAGAGGAAAAATATATAGATTTTGTAAATCAAGAATATGGAAAGGATTTTCATCATAATATATTAAAGGATATATTAGGAAAAACTGAATTATCGGATGATGATATAAAGTTAATAAAGGAAAAATTATCAGCAAATCGGATAATGAAAAAGGTATTTTCAAAGGTTAAATTCAACGGAGAAAATAAGGCGGAAATACTAACACTTATAGAAGAGAATAAGTCTATCCTCATAAAAGAAACTTATGGTAAAAAAAATGATGGTTATTCAAATTATATATCCATAAATAAAAAAGCTGAGGTTGAGCTTCTAAAAGAAAAAGGAAATTACTGCAGATTAGTCGGATATAAATGTGCAGACGAAGGAAGAAAAAGTAAATCACTCGGATATTGCTTTGATAAAGAAACCTTTAAAAGTGAAGACGAAAGAGAATTTGATTTTATACCATTTGCATTTCAGGGAAATAGAGAAACGATATTCATAAACAGTAATTATTCCATAGAAAAGCTTGTAGAAGCAAATAATTATCTTAGAAAAGAACTAGAAAGACAAAAGAAAGAAAATAATGATAAAAATGTAAATGCAAGGAAAACGTTATTTAAGTCTATTGCAAGTTCATCTAAATTCTTAGACTATGACGTGGAAGTTATAATTAAAAATTTAGAAAATGATTATTACGAAACTATGTACATAAGAAAAGAAGCAATAAAAATATTAAGAACTTTAGAAGACATGGAATTTAAGTATGATTCAATATGCTTCAGCTATAAAGTAAATGATAATTACTATATAAATATAGAAAAAGAAATAACTGATAATATAATAAATGGAATAGTTATGGATGATATAATAGACATTTTATTAAAAGATATCGAAAGTGAAAAGAAGAAATTACCATATGGACATAGCTATAAAATAAATCAGATGATAAAAATAAATATACTTATAAGAGGTGAAGAGTCTATGAAGGAAAGATTAAAAGGAGCATATGCATGTGCTAAAAAAGTAGTTAGTAAAATACAGGATAATAAAATTAAATCATATAGACAGAAGCTTATAAGCGCTATAATATTAAAAGATTACGATAAAGTAAATCAGATTTTACTTCAGCTTTCTAACTACTCAGATATAGAGTTTAAATTTATATATGACTTATTCGAAGACTTTGAAAATAATAAGGATATAGCATATACATTTATAAATGCATTAAATAAAGATGATAATAAAAATAATGAAGTTAATATAGAAAAATAGGAGGTATATCATGAAGAAAAGAGCATTAACAGTGACTGTAGTCGCAAATATGACTGCAAACTATTCAGAAGGATTAGGAAATATATCAAGTGTACAGAAAGTATTCAAAAATAGAAGAGTGTATTCAATAAGAAGTAGAGAAAGCTTAAAAAATGCAATAATGGTTCAGAGCGGAATGTATGATGATCTTCAGACTGAAGCAAATGGTGCAACTCAGAAAGTAGCAGGTAAAGAACTTAATGCATCAAACTGCAGAGCATTGGAAGGTGGATATATGTCTACAAAAGATGTTACTTATATAAGAAAAAGTTCGTTCTACTTAACAGATGCAATATCTTGTGAAAGATTTGTAAATGAGACAAGATTCCATAATAACTTATATCTTGCTCAGAATCTTGCTAAAGCAAAGAATATAAACATACAGGAAAATGCTAAAGAAGCAGGTCTTATGCCTTATCAGTATGAATACGATAAATCATTAAAGGTATACAGTGCTACTATAGATTTAGAAATGGTAGGAAAAGATGAAAACTTTGAAAATGAAGAAGGCTATAAAGAAGCATCAGCACAGGAAAAAGCAGACAGAGTAAATTCTATACTTGATGCCATAGAAAATTTAGCGCTTACAGTAAAAGGAAATCTTGATAATGCAGAACCTGTATTCGTTGTAGGGGGAATTTCTGATAGAAAAACACACTTCTTTGAAAATACAGTAAAGGTAGAAGATGATAAATTAATAGTATCTCAGGATTTAATAGATAAAGTAAATAAAGGATTCTATGTAGGTCTTCTTGAAGGAAGAATACTTCTTAATGAAGATGAAATAAAAGAAAAACTAAATGTAAGCAGCGTAACTAAGGCTTTTGATTCTATAAGAGAAGATGTAAATTCATACTTTGGATTATAAAAGAGAGCAGGGATTAATATGAAAGCTTTAAGAATTGTATTGAAACAGAGCAGCGCAAATTATAGAAAAGAAGAAACTTTAGTTAATAAAATGACTTATCCATTACCACCAGTATCTACTGTTATAGGTGCGATTCATAATGCTTGTAACTATAGAGAGTATCATGAAATGGATGTAAGTATACAGGGAAAATATGAATCAATGCATAAAGAAGCCTATACAGAGAGAATTCTGCTTGATAGTCTTCAGAATGATAGAGGAATTCTTGTGAAAATGAAAAATGAAGGAATGTTTTCTAATGCATATGATGAAGTTGCAAGAGCAAAGAAAAATCAGGGAAATGATTTTTTTAAAGGAATAACTATATCTGTTATAAATGAAGAACTTTTAAAAGAATATAGAGATTTAAAAGCTTTATATGAAAAAATAAAAGAGTATAAAAAAAGTGATACACACAAGAAAAAACTTGAACATTATAAATCAGAAAAAGCCAGATTATCAAAGATAAAGAAAGAAACTGATAAAAAAAGTACTGAATTTGAGAAAATAAAAAAAGAGGAACGGAAAATAAAAGAGGAAGAAAAAGCCTATAAAGACAAGGTAAAGAATTATGAAGAGGAAAATTATACAATATCGATATCTAAGTTTAAAACAGTTGTTACATCGCTTAAATACTATGAAATATTAAATAATATTGACTTGATTATACATATAAGAAGTGATGAAAAAACACTGAATGATATTTATGATAATATATATTGTTTAAAATCAATAGGAAGAAGCGAAGACTTTGTTGATGTTACAGAGTGTAAGCTTGTAGAACTAGAAGAAGATGATGATTGTGATGTAACAAGTGAGTATTCAGCATATTTAAATTATGATGATGTATATAATAAAAATATATATACAGATGCAAATGACGATAATATTATAGGGACTAAGTATTATATAAATAAAAATTATGAGATAAAAGACAAAAGAAGAGAATTTAAAAAGAAAAAAGTTGTTTATACATCAGAATATTCAATAGTAAAAACAAGTGTAAGAACGTATATAGATAGAGAATCTGATAAGGAATACATAGTTAATTTCATATAACAAAATAAATAATCAGCAGGAAGTCTCCTGCTGATTATTTACAAAAGGTGATAATCATGAGCAAAATTTTTAATATTTTAGATGAAGAATTAATAAAAGAAATTGAAACTAAAAAAGCAAAAGAAAACAAAAGTATAAAAGAACATACTGAGGATTTATTTAATAAATTAGACATATTGAAGGAATATGGATATATAGAAGATTATAATCTTTATGACTTGGTTGAAAAAGCATGTTTATATCATGATTTAGGAAAATTAAATAGAGAATTTCAAAACAGAATAAATAAGGGATGTAAATTTGATAAATCTAAGGAAATCTTTCATAATATACTATCCATATATTTTATTAATAAAGACGAATTTGAAGTAGATGATTATTTTAGGGTTATGTATGCTGTTTTGAATCATCATAATTATTCAAATAATGTATACAAGGAAATAAAAGAAAATAAAGTATTAATAAATGAATTGTTATCCGATTTTAAAGTCTATAATATAAAAAAAGCATATTTAACAGAAATAGCTAATATGTCAAAGGATTTAAAGACAAAAAAGGTAAAAGGATATCTTCATAAATGTGATTATGCAGCGAGTGGAGATTATATACCTGAATATAAGAATGATTTTTTATTAGACTCATTAGACAGATTAATGAATAAGTGGAGAAAAAATAATAAAAATGCAAATTGGAATGAACTGCAAAACTTCTGTATAGAAAACAGAGATGAAAATATAATAGCTGTTGCACAGACTGGAATGGGCAAAACAGAAGGTGGCCTACTATGGATAGGAAATAATAAAGGATTCTTCGTACTACCTCTTAGAACAGCTATAAACGCCATATATGACAGAATAAGGATAGAAATGTTAGAGGAAAATGAATTAAGTGAAGAATTATCCAAAAGATTATCAATTTTACATTCGAGTTCTATTGAATATTATTTGAATAATCTGAATAACAATACTGACGAAAAAGAAAAAATGAATATTATAGAATATAATAACATGGGAAAAAGACTATCAATACCATTGAATATAAGTACAATGGATCAGTTATTTGACTTTGTATTTAAATATCAGGGATACGAGCTTAAACTTACAACATTATCATATTCTAAAATTGTAATAGATGAAATACAGATGTACAGTCCGGATTTACTGGCATATCTTGTATATGGAATAGAACAAATAGTGGAAATGGGAGGGAAAGTTGCAATACTTACAGCAACATTACCACCGTTTATAAAGGATCTTCTAAAAGATAAAATTAATTTTAAAGAAGGCGAATTTACAAACGATAAAATAAGACACAATGTAAAAGTTATAGATAATTATATAAGCTCAGAGGATATATATTTAAAGTACATTGAAAACAAAAGAAATAGTAAGCCAAATAAAATACTGGTTGTATGTAACACAATAAGAAAAGCTCAGGAAATATATAGAGAATTAAAAGAAAAAGTAGATTGTGATGATTTGCATATACTTCATAGTAGATTTACTAAGGAAGACAGACGGATCAAAGAGAAGAAAATTATAGAAGCTGGAAAAACATTTAATTCAAATGGAGAAATAGATAATAGAAGTGAAATATGGATTGCTACATCAATTGTTGAAGCAAGTCTTGATATAGATTTTGATTATTTATTTACAGAGCTAAAGGATCTTAATTCTTTATTCCAAAGAATGGGAAGGGTGAACAGAAAAGGTAAGAAGGATATTAGTAATCATAATATCTATGTTTATTTAGACATAGACTCTAGACTTCTTAAATCAAGTGAAGATTTTATATTTATAGATAAGACAATATATAATTTATCAAGAGATTCTATTCATGAATTTGATGGAGTTATATCTGAAAAAGAAAAAATAGGGCTTATAAATAAATATTTTACAAGTGAAAATATAAATAGTAGCAATTATATGAAAATTTATAGAAATTCATATGAATCAGTTAAAACTATGATGATAAATGCAATGAAAGAGAAAGATGTAAAACTCAGAAATATACAGACAGAGGATATAATACCAGGTCCTGTATACGAAAAGCATCTGGATAAGATAAAAGAAATAGAAGAAAAATTAATGGATAAGAGCATATCTAGAGAAGAAAGAATAAAATTAAAAGACGAAATGATGAAATTTACAGTATCTGTAAACTATATAGATATATGCTCGTATAATGGTATGCTGAAAAAAGGACAGGCCATTACATATTCTAATATAAGATTAAGTGATTATGAATATATAAAAGTTATAGATTCAGAGTATGATGATGAAGGCTATAAAAAGTTATATAGTGACAATGTGAACATAAATACAGAGCTTCTTTAATTGCTTGAAGGAGATGGGTTAACTTGAATAAAGAAATTACAGGTATAATGATATACTATTATATCGTTTGTAAAAGAAAATTATGGTATTTCTATCACGATATACAAATGGAACAAAATAATGAAGATGTTTTAATAGGCAAAGTACTTGATACAGAAACCTATAAAAGAGAGAAAAAGCATATAAATATAGATAACGTGATAAACATAGATTTTATAAAATCGAAAAGAATAATACACGAAGTTAAAAAGAGTAAAAAAATAGAGGAAGCAAGTATAACACAGGTGAAGTATTATCTGTATTTTCTAAAGAAAAAAGGAATAGATGATATAAAAGGAAAGATAGATTATCCACTACTTAAAAAAAGCATAAATGTAGAATTAAATGACGAAGATGAAAAGTATTTAGAAGAAATAATGTCTGAAATAGAGAAAATTGTAGATAAAAAAAGACCTCCTGAAATGAAAAGAAGTAAGATATGTAGTAAATGTGCATATCATGATATATGTTTTATATAGTCTAAAAAAGAAGGTGATAAAATGAAAAAAAGTTATTATATATATAATAATGGGAGCCTTAAAAGAAAAGATAACACCATATTTTTTATAACAGAAGACGGTCAGAAAAGATTTATTCCAATTGAAACTATCGATGAAATTTATGTTATGGGAGAACTGGAAATAAATACTAAACTTATAAAATATCTTTCTCAATACGGTGTAGTGGTACATTTCTTTAATTATTATAGTTTTTATACAGGAACGTTTTATCCCAAGAAAAAACTGGTTTCTGGGAGTCTGTTAGTAAATCAGGTAGAGCATTACGTTGATAATAATAAAAGGATGAATATTGCCAAAAGATTTATAGACGCAGCTAGCTATAATATATATAGAAATTTGAGATATTATAACTCAAGAGGCAAGAATTTAGAATCGTATATGGAGGAGATAGAATTTTTAAGAAAGCAAATTAAAAATACTAAAGAAATACATGAGCTTATGGGAATAGAGGGAAATATAAGGAAAATATATTATGAAGCGTGGAACATTATTATTGATAGAGAAATAGATTTTGATAAAAGAGTTAAGAATCCACCAGATAACTTAATAAATACGTTGATATCATTTACAAATACCCTTGTATATACAAAGGTTCTTTCAGAAATATATAAAACACAATTAGATCCAACTATAAGTTATCTTCATGAGCCTGGAACAAGGAGATTTTCATTAAGTTTAGATATAGCAGAAATATTTAAGCCTATAATTGCAGATAGATTAATATTTTCCCTACTCAATAAAAATCAAATAACAGAAAAAAGCTTTACTAAAGAATTAAATTATATACACTTAACAGAGAAAACATCTAAGTTAATCGTATCAGAAATAGACCAAAAATTTAAAACCACTATAAAACATAAAGATTTAAATAGAAATGTATCATATGAATATCTAATAAGGTTAGAATGTTATAAGCTTATTAAACATCTTATTGGAGAAAAAGAATATGATCCATTTAAAATATCTTGGTAGGAGGAGAAATGTATATTATTCTTGTTTATGATATAAATATGGATGACGGAGGACGGAAGATATTAAATAAAACTTTTAAAATATGTAAAAGGTATCTTTCTCATATACAAAACTCTGTCTTTGAAGGAGAACTTTCAAAAGCTCAAATTATAAAATTAGAGAGTGAACTGAAAAATGTAATAAGACAAGATAAAGACTCAATAATTCTTTTTAAGAGTAGAAATGAAAGATGGTTAGATAAAGAAGTTCTGGGGTTTGAGAAAAGAAGAACTAGTAATTTTCTTTAATTGTCGACCTTGTGTAGAGCAATATTTATGTGAGATAGACAAATTAAGTAAAATCAATATATTGATATATAATTCATTATAATTTAATGTAATATTACAAATGTTATATTGAATTATTTTAAAGGGTAGACAGAATGATGTGTTGAAATGTAGTTATATAGTGTTATAAAAATAAACGCAATGAAGTAGAACCATATTGGAATGTAAATAGCCCTTACCTTACGAGGTGGGGCAACATGGCTTGTAATGAAGTAGAACCATATTGGAATGTAAATGTAGAAGAAGACCTTCCTGATGATGATATACCATTTAATGAAGTAGAACCATATTGGAATGTAAATCTGGATGTGAAGCAGTGGGAGTGCACAATGATAAAAAATGAAGTAGAACCATATTGGAATGTAAATGGAATAACTCCCGACAATATAAAAGTTTTAGAGAAATGAAGTAGAACCATATTGGAATGTAAATCAGACTGTTTACCAGTTTAAAAATCTGCTCGAATTAAATGAAGTAGAACCATATTGGAATGTAAATTATATTTTCAAGCCCAAGGAATTTAACGTGGCTGAAATGAAGTAGAACCATATTGGAATGTAAATCTGTATAATCTAAGCTACTTTTATTGATTTTCCGTGAATGAAGTAGAACCATATTGGAATGTAAATATTTCTCTCCGTATTTCCTTCTGTGTTAGGTTTCGAAATGAAGTAGAACCATATTGGAATGTAAATTTGTTCTTGGTTTAATTGGTATTGTTGCAATCTGCCAATGAAGTAGAACCATATTGGAATGTAAATGGTGGCAGGTTTAGGAAACTGGGGAGTTGTAGAAGGAATGAAGTAGAACCATATTGGAATGTAAATGAAGAGAAACTTCTAAAAGAGTACGAAGAGCATGGAATGAAGTAGAACCATATTGGAATGTAAATAATGAAGCGTTCTGTTTCTGTTGACACTATTGCTTCAATGAAGTAGAACCATATTGGAATGTAAATTTGAAACTCTTGTATCTATTAATTATCATAGGATAAAATGAAGTAGAACCATATTGGAATGTAAATTAGAGAAAGGTTTAATAATAACCTTTGATAGTTATAAATGAAGTAGAACCATATTGGAATGTAAATTTAATGTATCTGTTTTA